>Ga0209809_1000061_pt1 | contig 102382 bp, 85 predicted proteins | sample YNPMSTMetaG_FD_186172 | JGI IMG/M metagenome (GOLD analysis project Ga0209809, IMG submission 186172) | Anoxygenic and chlorotrophic microbial mat microbial communities from Yellowstone National Park, USA - YNP MS-T MetaG (SPAdes) (version 2) ...
TTAAAATCAAATGGGATAATAGTATGATTGTATAAACTTTCAATAACTAATTTTAAAGGAATACCTTTAAGCGGTTGTAACATTTGTTTAATAATACTTTCTAATTTTTTTGTATAATCATTGTTATACATAACTAAAATTTTTTAAATACTGCTATTCTGTTTGTATTTGTTCCTTTTTTGTTGTTACTAACACCCCATATATTTGAAGTTTTTGTGAATATTTGTTTATTAATAATAATACATTCACATTTGAAGCCAACTTCCATTCCAATGGGAGCAACAATTTCTTCTAACTTCACCTTACCATTTCTTACTTCTCCAACTTCAAATGCAACATAGCCGCCTGTTTTCGTTATTCTGAATAATTGTTTGAAAACATCTTTCATAACATTTTTCCAATCTTCAATATTTTTTGTAATTGTCATTTTTTTTTCTACTTCTTTAACATCAATATTATTAAACCAGCATCGTAACCAATTGTCATCAGCATACTGAACAACATCCAGAAAAGGAGGAGATGTTACCGTTAAATCAACGAATTCATCAGGAATTTCATCTGTAAATCTGGCGTCTTTATTAAGAAACAAAGCATTATGGCCGATAGTTTTTAATTGATTAATTTGTTTATAAGTTACATCTTTTAATAAATCGTATGTTTTCTTTAAAATGATAGCTCTTGTATCTTTATATTCAGGTTTTTGATTTTTTAAAAGATTTATTTTTTTCTGTTTTTCTGGGCTAATAGCTTGATTTGGAGGTAGTGTATATACTGAAAAAAAATTAGCAGAATGTCCTGTTAAACGATTTGTTGCAACCATTTGTATCCAATAATCAATTTCATCTTTTTGCTGATTTGTTTCTTTTTCTTGTAGATATTTTTTTAAACTGACAATTTCGGATTCTGTTTTGGGATGATAAAACATAGATAAATCAATATCGGCTCTCAAATCATAGTTAATTGGAATTTGTAATAATCTTTTTTTAAGTAATTCTATGTCTGGAATAAAAAGTCGCGGTTTTGACAGAATGATACTAATAGGATTTACATCATTAGCTATAATGTTTCTGTTTAATAATGCTGATTCTAAAATAGTAGTTCCTCTACCGTTAAATGGGTCATAAACAACATCTTTTTCGTTAGTTAATGCTTTGATAAAAAAATTCGGTAACTGTGGTTTGAAACAAGCACGATAGGAAATTTCGTGTAATGAATTTGCTTGTCTTTGTTTAGAAGTCCAGAATTCACCAATAAAAACTGGTATTTTTTCGTTATTTATTGTAATGATTTCTTTTTGAATATTACTTTCTTGTTCAAATAAATTTTTTGTATTCTCTTTTTTAATTATGTATTCTATAATTGAATTCTTCAATATAACTTCCATTTTTTACCTTATGAGGTTTTTGCAAAAGTAAATAAATTTTTGCTATTAAATTACCACTATTGTCCAAAATATTTTCCAAAAACAAACTGATGGTTCACAAAAAAAGCAGGAAATTTTCCTGCCATTTTTCATTTTTTCGGCTAAAAACATAGTCATTGAAAAATTGCCTGCGGTTACACATAACGAGTTATATTGATTTGGAAAACTATTGGTGGTGTAATACAGTAAATTGATAAGGTTTATAAAATCATTATTGAAAGGACCACCGTTAGAATAGGAACAATTAAAGATATTATTTTTGAAAAAAAGTGTAAGATGGATTAGAACATAGTTGAAAAATAAGATGGGGAATGCCTTTTCAAAACCTAAAAATCAAAGATTTAATCCATTGATAATCAATGATTAATTTTTTTATTAACAATTATTTTGGACAATAGTGTTTTTAATTTGCTAACTTTACAGCATAATTTTAATATGCTTTTTATATATGGAAAGATTAGTAACATCGAATTTAAAACTGGGTATAATAGCTGGTGGTCAGTTAGGCAAGATGTTAATTCAAGATGCAAGCAAGTGGGATATAATTACTTATGTAATGGATATGGACGAACAATGCCCTTCACGAAATGTTGCTTCTGTATTTGTTAAAGGGAATCCACAAAATTTCGACGATGTTTATAATTTGGGGAAAAAGGTTGATTTTTTAACTTTTGAACTCGAAAACATTAACGTTGACGCACTCTTAAAACTTAAATCAGAAGGCTTACAAATAGCTCCTGATCCAGAAATATTAAATCTTATACAAGATAAAGGATTACAAAAAGAGTTTTACAAGAAATATAATATTCCTACCTCTCCTTTTATACTTTTACAATCGAAAGATGAAATAATAAATGCTGTATTAAATGGCGACCTGAAATTTCCTTTTGTTCAAAAACTAAGAAAGGGTGGATACGATGGTCGTGGAGTAAGTATAATAAATAATGAAATAGACTTTAATGAATTGCTCGACGGTCCTTCTGTTATAGAAAAAAAAATAAATATTAGTAAAGAAATTGCCATCATAATTGCTCGTAATAAAAATGGTGAAATAAAATGTTTCCCTCCTGTAGATATGATTTTTGAACCTAAAGCTAATTTGGTAAAAATGCTTGTTTGTCCATCAAATATCTCAAAAGAGCAAAGTTCTAAAGCTGAACAAATAGCAAGCTATATAGCCGAATGTTTAAAAATTGAAGGTTTATTAGCAGTTGAATTTTTTATTGATAATAATGGTGAATTGTTTGTAAACGAATCGGCTCCACGCCCTCATAATAGCGGACATCATACAATTGAAAGCATTGTAACTTCACAATTCGAGCAGCATCTAAGAGCTATTCTTAATTTACCACTGGGAAGCACAAAGTTAAAATTACCTGCAGTTATGATAAATTTACTTGGTGAAGAAGGATTTTCTGGAAATGTTTTTTATGAAGGATTAACAGAGAGTATGAGTATAGAAGGAGTTAAAATTCATCTTTATGGAAAAAAAATTACAAAACCATTCAGAAAAATGGGGCATGTAACAGTTATCGATAACGATATTAACGAAGCAATTAAAAAAGCAGAATATGTTCAATCAGTTATAAAAGTAAAATCATGGAAACAAAACACGTTAGTATAGTTATGGGGTCAGATTCTGACTTACCTGTGATGAAACAAGCAGCAGAAATATTGGAACATTTTGGTATTCCTTATGAAATAGATATCGTTTCGGCACATCGTACACCAAAAAAAATGTTTGATTACGCTTCTAATGCACATAAACGTGGTATAGGTGTAATTATAGCAGGTGCTGGTGGAGCAGCACATTTACCTGGCATGATTGCATCTATTACTCCCCTACCCGTAATAGGCGTTCCCATAAAGTCTTCTAATTCTATTGATGGTTGGGATTCTGTTTTATCAATTTTACAAATGCCTGGTGGTGTGCCGGTTGCAACTGTTGCTTTAAATGGAGCAAAAAATGCCGGTATTCTTGCAGCACAAATTATATTTCACAACAATAACGAAGGGTTAAAGAAAATCGAAGAGTATAAACAACTGTTAGAAAAACAAGTGCATCAAAAATCATCGGAATTTAAAAATAATGGATGAAATAATAATAAAATCGAAAAAATATTTGTCGGTTATTACTTCTTTTGTAATTATGCTTTCAATTGGAAGCATTTATGCTTGGAGTATATTTGCAGACGAACTAATTAAAAATTACAACTGGTATTCGTATCAAACACAGTTAGTTTTTGGAATGGTTATCGCTATTTTCCCTTTTACCATGCTAATATTACGAAAGTTTAGAAACCTACACCTAAAACTTTTACTTTTTATTTCAGCAATTTTATTGTCAATGGGTTATTTGCTTGCCGGATTTTCTAATAATAATTTTTTAATTGTTTTGATTGGAATAGGAATACTTACAGGTATTGCTACTGGGATTGGATATCTTATTTCTCTTTCTGTACCTATTATTTGGTTTCCGCAAAAAAAGGGTTTTGTTATGGGGATAATAGTAAGTGGTTTCGGATTAGCTGCAGTCTTACTATCATTTTTCGCAGATATGCTTCTTTCAAGTGGCAAAAATATTTTTCAAGTATTTAAATTTATAGGCATTACATATGCAACTGTTATGATTTTACTATCTTTTATTTTCCCATCGTCATATTTACCAAATGAAAAATATGAATATAAAACTTTTAAATTCAATAAGACTATAAAAAAACTTACCTTAGGAATATTTTTAGGAACATTTGCCGGTTTATTAATTATTGGAAGTCTGAAACCTATTGGTAGTCAAATGGGAATAGATTCTCATACACTTGTTATCTCTGTTTCGTTTTTTGCAATATCAAATTTTTTAGGAAGAATCATTTGGGGATCTTTTAGCGATAAAATATATACATCATTTGTTATTTTTTTCGCTTTACTGATGCAATCAATTACAATTATTTCAATATTATTTATACCTGTTAATAACTATTTATTCATTATAATTTCATCATTAATTGGCTTTTCATTTGGAGGAAATTTTGTATTATTTGCTAAGGAAACATCATCGAAATTTGGTGCCCAAAATTTTAGTTACTATTACCCTATAATTTTTTTAGGCTATGCCGTAGCTGGAATTTTAGGACCACTGGTTGGAGGATCATTATACGATATATTCAATAATTACAATTACAGTATTGTTGCCGCTTCTTTTTTTAGTTTTATAGGCTCAATAATTTTTTTAAACATACAAAGTATTAAAAGAATTAGAAATGTTTCGACTTACAGAAATTGAAAAAGCAGCTAATTATATTAAAGAAGGCAAAGTAGTTGCTTTTCCAACAGAAACAGTTTACGGATTGGGTGCTAACGCATTTAATGCTTTAGCTGTTGCTAAAATTTTTGAAATTAAGGAAAGGCCAACTTTCGATCCTTTAATTGTTCATATATCAAAAATAGAATATATAAATGAACTTATTTCTACAGAAGACGAAAGAGTTTACAAGATTGCTGAAAAATTCTGGCCAGGACCATTAACAATTGTTTTACAAAAAAAATCTAATATTCCAGATATTGTAACAGCAGGCTTACAAACAGTTGGTATTCGTATGCCAAAAAATGAAATTGCTTTAAAACTTATTGAACTATCTGGTTGTCCTATTGCTGCACCGAGTGCTAATAAATTCGGAAAAGTTAGCCCTACTACCGCTCAGCATGTAAAAAAGCAATTACCGAATGTAGATTTTATTATTGATGGAGGTAAAACAAATGTTGGCATTGAATCAACTATAATTAAATTAAACGAAAAAGGATTCGAAATTCTTCGTTATGGAATTATAACAAAAGAAGAGATAGAAAAAATTGTTCCCTATCATTGCGAAACAGATAATTATAATAAAATTCTTGCATCGGGAATGATGAAATCACACTATAGCCCCGAAAAACCTATATTTATTCTAGGAAAACATAATATACCTTTTCCTGCAAATGAACTTGGTTTTATTTCATTTAGCAAAAAAAACACCAGTGGATACAAAAAAGTTATATATGTATCTGAAAATAACGATTTGAAAGAATATGCTGTAAACTTATTTTCTTCAATACATCAACTTGAAGAATCTGATGTAAAAGCTATTGTAGCAGAACCAGTTGAAGAAAAAGGAATTGGTATGGCTATTATGGACAGACTAAAAAAGGCTGCTTACAGATTTCATCATTGAAATTTTACAAAAAATCTATTTTATACATATCTTCTGGTGTATCAATAGAAATAGTTTCATATTGAGTTTCAGTTGTCATAATAATATAACCGTTTTCAATCCACCTTAACTGTTCGAGCGATTCAGCTTTTTCTAAAATTCCCTGATCAAGTTTGGTTATCTCTCTTAAAATATCTGAACGATATGCATATAAACCAATATGTTTGTAAAAAACACAATTACTTAACCATTCCGACTGTTCTGCGTTACGAATGTAAGGTATAATACTGCGACTAAAATAAATTGCCTGGCCATTTTTATTTATTACTACTTTTGGCTTATTAGGATCAATTAAATCATTATAGTTTTCAATTCTCTTTATTAACGTTGCTATTTCCGTAAGTGGATTATTAAAAGGGGTTAAAAGTTTTTGTAATTGTTCTGGCATTATAAAAGGTTCATCACCTTGAATATTAACAACTATTTTAAATGTAGTATTTTCTTTTTCTTCAATAATATTTAGTGCTTCAGCACATCTATCGGTTCCAGATTGATGGGAAGAAGAAGTCATAACCACCTTATATCCCAAATCTTTTATATGTTTTTCTATTCTATAATCATCAGTTGCAACATACAAGTAATCGAAAACTTGCATAGCCTGCTCATAAACTCTTTGAATCATACTTTTTCCCTTAATATCTATTAACGGCTTACCAGGAAAACGAGTAGATCCATATCGAGCAGGAATAATAGCTAATATTTTCATTTTTTTATAAGTTCAAACCAACAGCAAATGTAAAAAAACAATAATTATATTAGAAATATATTTAGCGGCTTGTATAAAATTACTGATGCTTAATAATTTTAACCCTTTTCTCGATTTTTGATGAACTAAATTTAACTAGATATACTCCGCTACTAAATTTACTACAATCAATATAATAATTATAATTACCTGATACTTGGTATTTTTCAACAATACTAAGAATTTTCTCGCCAAGAATATTATAAATACCTAATTCAACATATTCATTAGAAGGTAAATAATATGAAATATTAACATAATCAACAAACGGAATTGGTTTAACTGTAAAAATTATATCTGATAAAATATTAGAATATACATTACTATGAGTTATATAAATTGAATTTGAAATATTTGTACAACCTGTTGAATTTGTAACTAAAACACTATATAAGCCACTTTGAGATACAACATACGATTGAGAATTAGCTCCATTTATAGGTTGTCCGTTAAACAACCATTGATAAGACAATGCACTAGATGAAAATAACGTATCACCATTCTGTGTAATAAAAGGAATTGGATTAAGTAAAATATTAACATCTATATTCGTTGAATTAGAACAACCATTATTATCTGTAACTGTTACAAAATATGTTCCTGAATTATTATAAGTTACATTTACTATTGAAGGATTTTGTAAATTACTATTAAAATTAGATGGACCACTCCAAGAATATGTACTACCACCAAAAGCACTTAAATTAAGTGTGTCGCCTTCACAAAGCGGACTATTACTTAAAACAGTAACAACAGGCAAAGTATTAACTAAAACATTAACAGGTTGCGAAACAGCACTACACCCTAACGAATTTGTTATTGTTACAATATATGTTCCTGATTCACTTACGTTAATTGATTGTGATGTAGCTCCATTATTCCATTGATATGAATTACCATTGCTGGCTGTTAAAATTATTGAACTTCCTTCGCATATATAAACTGTGCCAGATGGAGTAATGGTTGCAACAGGCGTATTAGGACAAGATAATGTAGCCGACCATCCGGCAAAAGTTGTACTACCATCTGTTGTAAAATTAAAAGTTAAAGCATTTCCACTTGATTGTACAGAAAAAGAACTTAAATTTCCAGAGTATGTCCCCAATAAAGGTGCATTAGTGCTAATACCATCATAAACTTTTAAAACATCATAACTACTTTCAGTAATAAATGAATTAAATTCTACTTTTATTCCACAACCACTGTTAGAAATTATAGTCAAAATATTGTTCATATTGTTAGAATAATTGCCCGTAGGTCCACCTATATCATAAAAATTTCCATTACAAAGCACTCTTGTACCAGAACCCAAAACAACTATTGGCGAAACCTGCGACGATGAACACGAAATAAGCCCCTGCCAGCCTACTTCATTATTTACAGAATTCGACACAAACTTAAACGTAATACACTCACCAGCCACAGGAGACACTATGCGTTCACCTTTATTATTCCTTGTATATTTACCTATCAACATACCATTTACATCTGAACCACTATAAGCATACAAAGTATCGTCAGAGCTTATATTAAATTGCAACGGAAAATCTATGTATAAATAATCACTGCCAGAAGATGGGCAAAAGGTCATAACAGAATTTTGATTATGTGAATAATTTGAATTACCACCGCCATTATCGTAAAATACACCATTGCAACCAACTATCGTTTGACCATCTGTCATTAAATAAGATGTCAAAGCAGGTGTCGTACAAGATATTGTAGCTGACCATCCACTATAAGTAACACTATTATCAGAATAAAATTGAAAAGTTAACGATGTCCCTGTTGAAGTTACAATGCCAGGTGATTGATTACCTGTATATGTTCCAATTAAAGGATACGAAGTAGAAGGACCATCGTATATGCGTAAATAATCTGGACCATTCTCTAAATTAAAAGAAGAAAAATTAAAACTTATACGATTGCCATTATCAGATATAAAAGTCATAACCAAATTTTGGTTGTTTGAATAATTTGAAGATGGGCCACCATTATCATAAAAATTTCCACTACAAGTTGTAATAGTAGCATTTGACATATTGTAATTTTGCCCATATAAACATACATTAAAGCTTATTGCTAAAAATAAAATTAACTTTCTCATAATTAGATTTTTTTACAAAGATAGTTTTTTTTGTTAAAAAAAAAATTGCCTCCATATTGGAAGCAACTTTTTTAAAATATTTCAAAAAAAGGTAATTTTATTCTGAATATACTTCGAAGGTAAAATCGGCAGTTATATCTTTGTATAATTTTACTTTAGCTTTATATGTACCAACTTCTTTTATATTATCGGCTTCGTAAATAGTAATGTTTTTCCTGTCAACTGCAAAACCTTGTTTATTGAGAACATCAGCAAGTTGAATTGTATTAACTGAACCGAATATTTTCCCACTAGAACTTGTTTTAGCTCCTACTTTTATTACAATATTTGATAATTTTTTTGCATTTTCTTCGGCAATTTGTCGCAATTTTGCTTCTTTATGAGCTTGTTGTTTTAAATTTTCGGCAAGTATTTTTTTTGCATTTTCAGTAGCCATCACAGCTATTCCTTTAGGTATTAGAAAGTTACGAGCATAGCCATCTCTAACTTTAACTAAATCGTTCTTATGACCTAATCCTGGATAATCTTGTTTTAATATAATTTCCATAAAAAGATCCTCCTTATTTTAACAAATCGGTTACAAATGGCAATAAAGCTAAATGACGAGCACGTTTAACAGCAGTAGCTAATTGTCTTTGATATTTTAACGAAGTTCCTGTTATACGTCGTGGTAAAATTTTACCTTGCTCATTTAAAAATTTTTTCAAAAAGTTAGGATCTTTGTAATCAATATACTTTATACCGCTTTTCTTAAAACGGCAATATTTCTTCTTTTTAATTTCAAAAGAAGGTGGTGTAAGAAATCTTATTTCGCTATCATTTTGACTCATAATAATTTCCTCCTACTCTTTAATTGATGTTACAGAATTTTTTTCGCGTCTTTTCTGGTTGTATTCGATTGCGAATTTATTCAATTTTACAGTAAGAAATCGGATAATTCTTTCATCACGACGATATTCTGTTTCTAATTTTGTTATGAACTCTGGTTTAGCTTTGAATTCTAACAATGCGTAAAAACCTGTTGTTTTCTTTTGAATAGGATAAGCTAATTTTTTTAAGCCCCATTCTTCCTCGTGGACAATTTCCCCTTCATTGTCCAAAATTAAATTTTTAAACTTTTGTACCGTTTCCTTCATCTGGGGATCAGATAAAACGGGAGTAATAATGAAAACGGTTTCGTAATGATTCAACATAAACTCTTTAATTTAATTGTTTAAAATTTTTGGACTGCAAAGTTATAAATAATTTTAATTTCTAACAACTTTTTTAAAATACTTTCTTTTAAAAGATTATTCTTTTGTTAATTCATGAAATACATCTTCAAGGCTTTTTTCTTTTCTTTGCAATGATAATACTGTTAATTGTTTTTTTACTGCAAATTGAAAAATATATGGTCTTATATCCTCGTCTGAAATAGCTTCTAACAAATATTGCATTTTCTTTACTCCTTTAACTTTACTAACACCTTTAATATTTTGCAGTTCATCTATTGCAACACTTTTATCGAATTCAACAAAAATAATTTGTTTGTTTTTATTAGTTAATTCTTCTTGAAGTTCTTCTTTTTTACTATCGGCAACAATTTTTCCTTTATTTATAATTATTACACGGTTACATATAGCTTCTACTTCTTGCATAATATGTGTAGAAAGCAAAACAGTTTTATTTTTTCCAACTTGTGCTATTAAATTACGAATTTCTATAATCTGATTGGGATCTAAGCCACTTGTTGGTTCATCTAGTATAAGTACTGATGGATCGTGTATTAGTGCTTGTGCTATACCAACTCTTTGTTTGTAGCCTTTTGAAAGCGAACCAATAGTTTTGTGTTGTTCAATTGTTAAACCTGTTTGTTCAATAATCTCGTTAATTCTTTTAGTTTTATTTTTTAAATTATATATTGAGGCAACAAACATTAAGTATTCTCTAACATACATATCGTAATATAGTGGATTGTTTTCAGGCATATAGCCTATTTGTTTTTTTATTTCTATTTCGTGTTGTAAAATATCTAATCCATTAACATAAACCTGCCCATTTGTTGGTGGCAAAACTCCCATAATTATTTTCATCATAGTAGTTTTACCTGCCCCATTAGGACCTAAAAAACCAAATATTTCACCTTTTTTTACTGAAAAAGATACGTTATCTAAAGCTTTCTGATTACCATAAAACTTAGTTACATTATGAACTTCTATTGACATCTAAAATTTTTTTTAAAAGTAATTTATATGATGAAATAAAAAAACTAAAAAGGTGTTAAATTAAATAAGACCTTTTTCGTGTTTTTGTTTTAATACTGTTAGCATATCTTTTACCATATCGTCCATAGTAAATGAAGGCTTCCAGCTCCACTCTTCACGAGCATAGCTATCGTCAATACTCCTTGGCCAAGAATCGGCTATGGCTTGTCGAAAATCTGGCTCGTAAGTAATAGTAAAATTTGGTAAGTACCTTTTGATATTTTCGTACAACATTTTTGGAGTAAAACTAAATGCTGCAACATTAAAATCGTTGTAATGCTTTAATTTAGTAAAATCTGCATGGAATAAGTCAATAGTAGCTTTCAAACAATCTGGCATATACATCATTGGCAACATGGTATCTTCTTTTAAGAAACATTTGTAAGTACCATATTTAATAGCATCGTAAAATATTGCAACAGCATAATCTGTTGTTCCACCACCTGGCAAAGTTTCGTTACTTATAATTCCAGGGTATCGTAATCCCCTAACATCAAGTCCGTATTTTAAAACATAATAATCGGCAAGCAGTTCACCAGCTACTTTTGTAATCCCATACATTGAAGTAGGTCGTAAAATTGTTTCTTGTGGAGTATTATCTTTTGGCGTAGAAGGACCAAAAACTGCTATAGAACTGGGATTTAAAACTCGTTTAATGCCTAATTCTCTGGAGACTTCCAGTAAATTTATTAAACCATTAATATTAACATTCCATGCTAACATTGGTTTTTGTTCCCCAACAGCCGATAAAATGGCTGCCATGTTTATAATTGCATCTATTTTATATTTCTTTACTACTTCGGCTATTCGTTGAGCATTTAAAATATCTAAGATTTCGTATATTCCTGATTGACTAAGCTTTTCGCATGGATTCTCAATCCCAGATGCAATTACATTTTCACTTCCGTATATCTTCCTTAATTCTATTGTTAGCTCACTACCTATTTGTCCAGTAGCACCAATTATTAAAATTCTATTAATCATGCTAAAAATTTTTCGCAAAAGTATATTAAACTTTTTAGTTAATTAACATTAAATCTTATGTTCTTAAACATTACGAAAAATAATTTTGCTTCTTTAAATCAAATTGGTTTTAGTACAATATATTGCTCGCAATTTATAGTAATTTATTTTTTTGGTTCGTAAAAACAGCGTTTAGGTGAATATATTTTGGATTCAGAAACTAATTGTTTAATTGCTTTTTCTACTTCTTTTTTTTCAATACCTGTTAATTCTGCAATTTCTCCTGATTTTAAAGGTTTACCGGCTTTATTCATCGCTTCTAAAATAATTTTGGTAGTTTCCATATTTTAACATATTTTTGTTTTTTACAAAAATACTATATTTATGGAAAATAATCAAAATTCTAAATATGAGAAACACTTAAAAACAAAAGGAAGTGGTTGTTTAGGAACATTTTTAATAGTTGGTTCCATTGTTTTTTTGTTTATAATTTTTCTTATTATGTCGTATTTTTATTATAATGGACTTGTTACTCGCGAAGAAAAAGTAAATGCTCAATGGGCTCAAGTCGAGAATTTATATCAACAGCGTGCCGATTTAGTTAATAATTTAGTAGCTACAGTTAAAGGATATGCAGGACACGAGAACAAAACTTTAACCGAAGTAGTACAAGCTCGTGCAAAAGCCACATCTGTATCTGTATCACCAGAAAAACTTGACGAAACATCATTAAAAGCTTTTGAATCAGCACAACAAAATCTTACTACCAGCCTTGCTCGATTGTTGGTTGTAGTTGAAAATTATCCCGATTTAAAGGCTAATCAGAATTTTATTATGCTTCAAAGTCAATTACAGCAAATAGAAAACAATATAGCAATTGAAAGAAGTAAATACAACGAAATAGCTCGTGATTATAATACAGCAATAAGAAGGTTTCCGCGAAACATTTTTGCAAATATATTTAATTTTACAGCTAAAGCATATTTCAAAGCATCAGAAGGTTCAGAAAAAGCTCCTGTTGTAAGTTTTGAATAAACTATTTAACTGCTATAGTTATTATAAAAATATAGTTTTTATTTTTTAATTTCTATTACATAGTGAGTTCTCAAAAAAGGGAATATATTAAAAAATGGATATGCAAGTCTAACTCTTCTTGCAATAGGCGAAGCAAGTGTTGTTTTATAAAATTTCATATATTTTGCATAAGGAAATAATGCAAATACTTCTTTTTTTGTTATTGGTTTTGTATAAACATTTTTTGGGTTACTAATAAAAAAATCGTACCACAAAATAATTCCATCGTATTTTAGTAAATTCCAAATTTTTTCAGCTAATTTTATTCTGAACGATAAATCAGTTATTGAAGAGAAAACTGTAGATTGAAAAACTATATCGAATGTTTCATTGTAATTATCATCAATTAGTAAAGCATCGCCTTCAAATATTTTTATTTCTGGGAAATTATCACGCAATAATTTTAATCTATCTTCTAAAAGTTCATTTGCAAAAATATTATTGCTACAAAAACCAATTTTTTTAAAAAAATAAAGATTATATCCACTGCCTGCTCCTATTTCAAGTAGTTTTAAATTATCGAAATCATTAAAATTTTTCTTTAAAATATTGTAATACAACATTTCTCTATAAAAAGAAGCGTATTGCGAAAATATGTAAGTTTTTTTATCCCATATTTTAAAACTTTCGGTTTTTCTTTTTTCGTAGTGCTCTTTTATTTGCTCAATAACATTCATATTTTATTTTCTTAAAATAACCATTGTAGCACCATATCCATATTCTGCAAAAGAAGCATCTTGATAATCGTAATGGGCATATTCTTTATTTAAAATTCTGCGTAATTCTAGTTTAAGAGTTCCATTTCCAACACCGTGAATAAAAACAATTCTTTTTATTTTTTTATCAACAATAGCTTCTTCTAATTTTTTTCTGAAATGACCTAATTGAATATTAAGCATTTCAGTAGCATTTAAATTCGATGTATCTTCAATAAGTTCATTAATGTGCAAATCTACTTCTAATAATTCTGTATCTTTTTCTTTTTTTTCTTCTTCTTTAGCTGGTTCTTTAAAATTTAAATCATTAAATATTTTATCACTTTTTATTTGTTCTAAAGATTTATCTGTATTCATTAAGGGTAATAGAAAAGCAGGCTCTTCAAAAAAGTCAGTTTCTTTATAATACTGATTATTAAGTAAATATATTGTTTGCAATTTTACTTCTTTCTCAAAAATTTTTCCTTTTTCATTTGCAGTTGGGGAAAAGATAATAGCTTGAATCAGAATTTTATAAATATTAATTAAATCTTCTTTTTTTAATTCAGCAATTAGTATTTTTGTATTAGGTTCTAAATTTCCGTTTTCAATAAATTTATATCCATCATTATTTTTAAAAAAAATGCAAAATGTGAAATAATTTTTTGTATCGTTAATTATATAAGCCGAAAAGTAATTTTCATTTTTAATCACTGATACAACAAAAGCCAAATAAATATCGTTAGTTAATTCTTCTTCTGGAATAATTAAACCGTGTATTGGGTTAAAATTTTCGTCGGTATATAAACTTTCTTCTCGTTCTATATAATTATAATTCTTAAGCTCACTATCTTTAATAATGGTTTTTTGTAAATTATCGTGTTTTCTTTTCTCAATTACAACCAACTGATTAACTTTTACTGGTATTTCAAAGCCTTCTTCAATTAAAACATAAGCAAACTCATTGTTTATTCGAGTTATAATACCTTCGCCTTTTTCATTTAAAAATCTTACTTTATCGCCTACTTCGAGTATCATATTATTTTTCTTTAAAGTTACATAATTTTGCAAAAAAAATGGATTACAAAAATATTAAAACTTGTGAATTTGATTACTATTTACCAGAAGAACGTATTGCGAAATATCCTTTAGAACAAAGAAATTTGTCAAAATTATTGGTTTTTAAAAATGGTGATATTTACGAAAAAAAATTTTTTGAAATACCAAACGAAATTCCTAATGGTTATTTATTAGTTCTAAATAATACTAAAGTAATTCCTGCTCGTTTATTTTTTAAAAAAGAAACAGGTGCTCAAATTGAAATATTTTTACTTGAACCATATTTACCTAAAGATTATTCACAAGCTTTAAATTCAATTAAAACGTGTCAATGGATTTGTTTAATAGGAAATGCAAGAAAGTGGAAAGAAAGCACAATAATACAAGCTCAAATAGAAATAAAAAATATAAATGTTACTTTAATAGCACAAAGAAAACAAAAAATAAAAGATTCGTATATAGTTCAGTTTAATTGGGATAAAGAAATAGCATTTACAGAAATTATTATGAATTTTGGATTACTTCCTATACCGCCATACCTTAAAAGAAAAACAGAAGCTATTGATTATGAACGTTATCAAACTATTTTTTCTAAAGTTCTTGGTAGTGTTGCTGCACCTACTGCATCTTTGCATTTTACAGAAAAAGAATTTGAAACCTTACGCAATAAAAATATAAAAACAGAATTTTTATCATTACACGTTGGTGCAGGCACTTTTAAACCTATGGATTCATCTTATGTACATGAGCACGTATTACATTACGAAACATTTACTTTTACTCAAAAATTGTTAAAAGAAATAATAAATCATTTTCCTAATATTATTTCAGTTGGAACTACTTCTTTAAGAGCATTAGAAAGCATATATCACATTGCTAATTACTATTGTTTGAACAATAAACTTCTTACATTAGTTGATCAGTGGTGCGAATACGAACAAGTTGTTAAAAACGAAACATTGTTCTCATTAAAAAAGTTCTTAAATTATATGTTAGAAAATAATATTCAACAATTAGAAGTTAAAACACAATTAATGATATCGCCTGGCTATTACATTAAAATGGTAAAAGGTTTAATTACAAATTTCCATCAACCTAAAAGCAGTTTACTTGCGCTTGTTGCTTCCTTTGTTGGAAATGATTGGAAAAAAATATATGAATATGCTTTAAATAATAATTTTCGTTTTTTAAGTTATGGAGATTCTTCTTTATTGTGGATAAATTCTTAATATTTTAATTTTTTAAACTTAAAATTGTTGTTTTTTCATACGTTAATGTCTGTTCTTGCTTTGGTTGAGTCAAACACTCGCAATCTTCAGGATATTTAACTTTGTGATTGCTTGCTGGGTCCCACCCCCAAATTAAGAATTGCATAAAGAAACCAACAACATAAGCTAAAATAACAAACCATCCGTACTTTACCCATCTAATAACTGATTTAGCTTCTTTAAAAATATTTGATATAGCCACACCAGCAGAAGAGCCAAACCAAACCATAGATCCACCATATCCTACTGCATAAGCTAATAATCCCCAATCGTAACAACCTTGATCTAAAGCAAGTTTTGTTAGTGGTATGTTATCAAAAACTGATGATAAAAAGCCAAGAGAAAGCGATGTTTGCCATGATGCACTAGGTAACTCACTAACTGGCATCATAGACGCTGAAGTTACAAGCGATAATAAAAAAACAGAGCCTTTTAAAGCTTCTTTTGCAACATTCCAATGAGTTTTTCTAATAAACGCACCTATAACTATGGCAATCCAAACACCTATTGCAGGAAAATCTAATAAAACATTTGTAGTAATAGTTCCTATTAAAATTAAAATTACTATGCCAAGTCGTCCGTAATCAATTTTTAAATTTTCTTTTGGGTCTTTTTGAATTTGTTGATATTTATCTTGCAATATAGATGCGGGAATAGCAAAAGTTAAAAATGCGAATATAGAGCCAATAAAAGCATGTAGTACATTCAGGGCAGAAACACCGTCTATCCACATCATAGTTGTAGTGGTATCGCCTATAACGGAACCAGCCCCACCAGCATTGCTCGAAGCAACAATAGCTGCTAAATAACCAATGTGTACTTTTTTATTAAAAACTACTAAAGCAATTGTACCACCTATCATAGCGGCAGCAATGTTATCGAGAAATGAAGACATAACAAATACCATAGCTAAAAGTACAAAAGGTCCTTTCCAATCATTTGGTAGGAATTTTGGGAGCCATTCTGGTACACCAGACTCTTCAAAATGATTTGATAATATAGCAAATCCAACTAATAAACCAAACAAATTAAGCAATATAGACCACTCACCTTCGCGCAAATGTTTATCTATTAACTGGATAAAAAAGTCTTTTTCCCCAAAAAAATGTTCAAAAACATGAAAAGTCGGATCTGCAAAGAGTTTATAAATAAATATAATTGTTAAACCTGCAAGAGCAATTTTTAAAACGTGATGATGAAATAAAGCTATTCCTAATAAAGTTAAGCCAAACAATATAAATTCTATTCTAATGCCAAAAAATACAGGGCATTCATTACAAATTGTACCTCCAGAAGCAAATAATGCAACAGGTAACAATAATAAACTTGAAAGTAACAATTTTAATTTCATATAATTTGATATTTATGGTTTATAAATCTACAATTATGAAAATTAAATTTATTTGATTTACATTTTAAAACAAGTTTTTTTATAATTAAAATGCTTACAACATAGAAGTTTGTCGGTGATTTATGCAAATTAAAATCTGCAAAAGTATAAAAGCAATTCATTATGTATTTAATAAGCGTTGCAAAAGTAACTATTTTTTTTAATCGCTAATAACAATATCAGAAAATTCTGCTTTAATATCAAATTTTGATTTTGCTCCTGATATACAACCAATTATACCGCTTACTTTTTTGTCTTTTAAAGATATGTAATTATCAACGTTACTTCTTTTTGGTAAAATTATATCACCATAAATAACATGTGAATCTATTTTCAAACAAGCATCGTAACTTAATTTGATATTCAAATTTGAATAATTAATATCGAAAACGCCCTCAGAAAACTCACCTGTAATTTTATTTATAACTATTGAACCGTAATTTACAGAAATATCTGCATAGCTTATTATTTGTGAAATTTTGATTTCAGAAAATTTACTTTTTAACAAGATTTTTGTAACATCGCTAATATAATAATTATCGTATCGAGAATTTATCTTAATATAATGTGTTCTATGTAAATCAATAACTGAATAACTCGAATTGATAATTAAACTTTTTGCATCATTTATAATTAGCTTAGAATTATTTAATTCTGCATCTAAAAATTCTGTTTTTTGAATATAAGCCTTAGCATTGGTAAGAATTATTTTTGGTAATTTTTTTGTTTCATCAGATGTTAGGTTTTTTATATTTAATTTTCCGTAACTTAACTTAACAGATATATTTCCCGATATTTCATCAAATAAAATATCTCCATTTTTGTTTTGAATATTAACATTCAAATATACAGGATGTTTTACAAAATAATTTATTCTGTACTTTGATCTTCCATTTCTAAAAGACATATCGAGTTTTGATGGATCAACTTTTGATATAAAAGTATGTTCATCTCCATTTTTAATTTCATGAATTAATATGGCTCCAATATAACGATTTATAAATTTTACTTTTGGCGATTCTACTTCTATTATAACTTTTATCTCAACTTCGTTTTTTTGCCATAATTCAAAGCTTATATCTCCGTTATGATTTTGAATGTTTAATAACGTATTTGGATTAACTTGCAACAATCTAACTATTTCTTTTTGTATTACATTAACATTTTTTGAATTTACATACAGATTTAACATTATTAAAGTTGATAATAAAATTGTTCTCATTATTAGATTTTTTATATTTGTTTTCAAAATTTATGCCACGATGTCAATTCTTTTCTGATGATGAATATACAACATTAAATGTTATTTCTTTTGTCTCACCATATTCATCTTGTAGAGTTAAAATATGTTTTCCTATTGATGGTTGAACAGATAAGACATGCTTATATTGTGTTTCTCCGATAAAATTTTTGTCCAAGTACCAATAAATAATTGCATCGTTTCGTCGGTGAGTCGCTTCAAATACTACGCTACTTAAAGAACCATCAAGATTTTTAGGTAAATATAAATTTGTTGATATTTGCGGATATACAATTTCTATATTTTGTTGACTAATAATATTTGATAAACAATCGCCTCTATAACCAGGTAAAGTTTTATAAGTTGGATTACGTTTTTTGTAATAATATTCCATTGTAGGCGATAAAACGAAGAATGTTTCTTTTTTTATTTTGCTTGCATCTTCGCAATCGTTATGAACTCTAAATTTACCGGATGAATCTAAAAAAATTAATTTATGATATGGACATGTTTTAATTTTTATATTTGTTTTGCTTGTAATTTCACTAATATGTTCATTACAATGTTGTCCAGGTAAATAACCACTTTCTTTACATACTTTTATTATTTGCAAATCGTCGTAAGGAATTTCAAAATCAGATTTTTTATATGGTAAAATAGCTAAAATATCGAACAAAATAGGTGCAGCTTTTTTTATACCTGTTAACTCAGCACTGCTTTTGCCTGTTGCATTCCCCACCCACACAGCAACAGCATAATCTGGTGTGATAGCAACTGCCCAAGCATCACGGAAACCAAAACTTGTGCCAGTTTTCCAAGCAATATTTCGCTTATTTTGGTATAAATACCAATATGATTGATTTTGGGGACGTTCTACCTCATTCATAGCTTTAAATGTTAACCATATAGATCCTTTTGTTAAAGGTATTTCTTTGTTTTTAACTTGTTGAAATTTAAAATAATTAATATTGTCAGATGCAAAACCATTAGTAAGAGTTGTAGCCATATTGGCATAAGCATTTAATAATTCAGACATTTTTATTTCGCATCCACCTAAAATTAAAGATAAGCCATAATATTCTTGAGACTTATTTATAGTTGTAAAACCGTTTTTTTTCATAAAATCTATAAAACGTTGTACACCATATTGTTGAAGCATTTTAACAGCAGGAATATTTAATGAACGTGCTAAAGCTGTATTAGCTTTTACAGCTCCATCGTATGAATTATTAAAGTTTTTGGGCGAATATCCTCCTATTTGTATAGGGATATCTGGTAAAAGCATGTTTGGTAACAATTCGCCGTTATCGAGCATTGTAGCATATAAAAAAGGTTTTAAAATACTTCCACCACTTCTATTTGCTTCTATCATATTTACACGATATGATTGTGATTTATTGCCACTATCGTGAAAATTTCCTATATACGTAATTACATTTTTCGAAGGCAATTCGCAGATTAAAGTTGCAACATTATATATTTGATTACTTTCTAATTCTTTCCTATAACGCTCTAGTATTTCATAAACATGACTTTGTATTTCTCTGTTTATAAAAGTTTCATAAGTTATTTGTCCTGGATAGTTATTATTTAAATAAACAAGTAAGTGTGGTGCATCATGCGAAGGTTTATCTTCTGAAACCATAATTTCTTCTTCTACAGACAGTAAATATGTATTTTTGTTTATAATGCCATGTAAAAACAATTTAAACAGAAGATTATTCCTTCTTTTTCTTAAAACTTCTTTATTTTTTTTAAAATTTACGTTAGAAGGATTTTTTGGCAATACTGCCAATAAAGCACTTTCCGTCCAAGATAAATTTTTTAGTGAGCGATTAAAGTATTTAAAAGATGCTGCTTCGGTTCCTTCTACATTACCGCCAAATGGTGCATGTTGCATATATAATTTAAGTATTTCAGTTTTTGATAAAGTTATTTCAATATACAAGGCTAAAAAAATTTCTTTAATTTTTTGAATATAGGTGCGTTTTGAATTTCCGTAATAAAGTCTAGCAACTTGCATTGTAATTGTGCTACCTCCACTTACTTTTTTATTATGCTTTAAATTTAAAAAAGCTGCTCTAAATAAAGCTATGATATCTATCCCTTTATGAAAAAAAAAGTTTTTATCCTCGAACAGCAATAAACAATACAAATATTTTTCTGGAATTTTATCGTAGTTATTTTTCAACCTCCATTGGCCATCTTTTGCTACTTGATAATCGAGTAAATCGCCATTCGAATCGTATAGTACAACGCTATAAGGTTTAGAAAATTTAATTTTTGGAAGGAAAAAATAAAGACTAATACTAATTGCAAAAAGAAAAATTAAAAAAAGTCTGTGTTTATTTTTAATCATTACAATAAACTTTGTCTATTATCCCACCAAATAACACTATATTGCCATTATAAAATACAGCCGATTGCCCTGGTGTAACAGCATAAACATTCTCTTCAGGAACAACTTTAACAACATTTATATCTACATTGTAAACTTTAGCTTTTATTGCTTTGGTTCGATATCTAACTTTTACTTCTACTTCGGTACCATCAATTACTTCGGCAAGCGAAATAAAGTTTAGTTTGTTAACAATAAAAAAGCGGGCTTTTAAATGCTCGTATTTCGATAAAACAATTTCGTTAGTTTGAACTCTTATCTCTTTAACGTAATATGGTTCGCCAAGTGCAACTCCTAATCCTTTACGTTGTCCTATTGTATAAAATGCAATACCTTTATGTTTACCTACTATTTTGCCTTCACTTGTTATAAAATTTCCTGTTTCAATTGTATATTGTTTATTTTGTATTTCGTTTTTTAAAAACTCCCTGTAATTATTATTTGGAATAAAACAGATTTCTTGACTTTCTTTTTTTATAAGTAATTTATTAAGATTTTTGGCCTTAGCAAGTTGTTTAACTTGTTCTTTTGTATATTGCCCAAGGGGAAAAATTGTTTTTGATAGATTTTCTTGAGTTAACATCCATAAAAAATAACTCTGATCTTTTAGCGTATCTTTACCTTTCGATAAAATATACCTATTGTTATCGAAAAAAACATTAGCATAATGCCCCGTTGCAATATAATCACAACCTATTGATTGAGCAAAATCTAAAACTTTCCCCCATTTTATTTCTGCATTGCAAAGCACACAAGGATTTGGTGTTATTCCTTTAAAGTAATCAGAAATAAAATTTTGAATAACAGTTTGTTTGAAATATTCTCTATAATCTAAAATGTAATGCTCTATTCCTAAACTTTTAGCAAAATGTTTTGCTTCGGCGATACTTTCTATACTACAACAACCTTTTAATTTTTCTAAACAACCCTCTTGAATTGAATCGTAAACACGAAATGTTGCAGCAACTAAATCGTAACCTTGTTCCTTTAACAATATAGCCGATAAAGAACTATCAATGCCACCACTTAAACAAACAAGTACTTTTTTTCTCATCTAATAATCGTGTATTCCTTTAAATTTTGGATTGAAAAAATCTTCTTCTTTAGGTTCAGGAATTTTACCTTTCATTTTATCCCATTCCATTACTTTTTTTGCAAACTCTCTGTTGTATTCATCTTCATTTTTTAATATTCCGTTAATATATTCTAATTCTTTTTCTATGCTTCCGTCTTTATAATATACTGTCCATTTCCCATGTGGTAAGTCTTTTTCGTAATATCCTATTAAATATGTTTTACCATCGTCGTAATAAACTTTAATTGGTCCTTTTCTAACACCTTTTTCGTAATGAATTTCGAGCCTTGTTAATCCGTTATCTTCCCAATATTCTTTATACACTCCGTGTAATTTACCATTTTCGTATGGTGCTTTGCGCGAAATTCTTGAATTTCTGAAGTAACTATACGATGGTCCGTGTAAAACACCATTTACATAAGTTTCTTTCATCATTAAAGCTCCATCTACTCCGTAATATTCCCATACACTATCTTTTACATTTTGATTTACATACTTACCTTTTGCCATCAATTTACCATTATCCCAGTATAGTTTCGCATAACCTATTGAACCATCATTATTATATTTTATGTCGGCTTTGAGTGCCCCTGAATAATACCAACGTTTATAATTACCAACAAGTTTATTATTTACAAAATATCCCTCGTAAGCAATACGATTTTTGTCGTATTTTTTTATCCACCTACCTTGTTTATTCCCTTGGATATCTGTATAATTAATTATGCTATCATTACCTGGCTGACCTACGTTCTGAGTGAATGCACTACAAAACATTAGGGCAGCATGCAATAGCATAATTATTTTCATAGAAAAAAATATTTTTACACCTTAACGTAAAAAGATCGATAATATTTTAAATCATCATTTTAAGCATAGATCTTATAGCATTTTCTATGCCATCGTATATTTGAGAAATAGAAGATTCTAACATATAGCATGGCGTAGTAACTATTTTATTGTTTGGGTCAACAGCTACTTCAGTATGTGATGTATTAACATGTTTAGAACCAAAATTTTCAACAATTTTAGCTACATCACTATTATTTCCTATTGTTAATGAGATATTTCCTAAAACTTTAGCCAAAATAACTGGTGAAATACATAACGCTCCTATCGGCTTATTTTGTTTTGCAGCATCTAAAATAACTTTTTCAACTTCTGGTAAAACTTTCATTTTTTCACCATCAATAGCAAAAGTAGATAAATTTTTAGCTGCACCATAACCTCCAGGAATAACAACTGCATCGTAATTAGAGATATCTAGTTTTTTTAAGGGCTGTATTTTCCCACGAGCTATACGAGCAGCTTCTATTAAAACATTACGCTTTTCGTTCATTACTTCGCCTGTTAAATGATTAACAACATGATATTGCTCAATGTCTGGAGCAAAAATTTCATACTCTGCTCCTAATTTAGAAATAGCTAACAAAGTTAAAGTGGCTTCATGGATTTCCGATCCATCATATACGCCACAACCAGAAAGTATTACTGCAAATTTTTTTGTTGCCATATTATTTCGTATTTTTGATTCTGCACGAAGTTAATATTTTTTTTTCAAAATGTAAATATGATACGATTATTCTTCGCATTAAATTTAAAAGAGCAAGAAATTTTAATTAATTTATTTAACAATACAAAAAAATTTTTTTCTAATAAAAACAAAATTAAGTGGGTAAGTTACGATAATTTACACATCACAATTTTTTTTATTGGGGAAATACAAAATTATTTAGCTAACGAAATAATCGCTTTATGTAATGATACATATTCGCATTTAAAAGCATTTTCTATAGAATATAAAAATAATCTGGTTTTTTATAATAATAGAAAAATACCAAAAATTGTTGGAATAGAATTTAAAACCAATGAATTTATTATTGAATTAAAAAACGCAACTGATAATTTCTTAGAAAAATTTGATATACAGCCGGAAAAACGAGATTTTATTCCTCACTTAACATTTGGTAGGGTAAAAGAATGTTTTGCGTCAAACGAGTTTTTAAAATTTGAAAATTCAAATTTTATTGAACAAATTAAATTAAATATAGATTCATTTACTCTTTATAAAAGTACACTTACAAGTAATGGTTCTATATACGAACCATTATGGCAAATTAAATTCTAATACCAACTATCGTAACATCATCTATTTGTTCGTTATTAGTTTTCCATTTCACAAAAGTACTAGCTAATATTTCTTTTTGCTCACTTGCTGGTAAAGCTGATATTTCCAACAATAAATTTTTAAATTGACTATTTTTAAATCTTTTATTATGTGGTCCTCCAAACTGATTGGTATAACCATTGCTAAACATATAAATCATATCACCTTTTGAAACGGGAATAGCTTGATTAGTATAAATATATGATAAACCATCGAAATTAACACCTATAGGTAATTTATCTCCTTTTATTTCGAAAATTTTGCCTTTATGTGTATAATAAGATTTATGATAAGCAGCAGCATATTCAACTAAATGATGAAACTTATGAATACTTATGATAGAAACATCCATTTCGTCGTTTGTTTTACTTCCGTTATTTATTTGATAATTAAAACTTGTTAAGCTATTATCAATAAAATTTAGTATTTCGGATGGTTTTGTTAATTTATTAATTTTCACAGCCTGGTTAAGTATATTGTAAGCTATAAAAGTCGCCATTGCTCCTTGCACACCATAACCAGCACAATCAATAACGGCAACAATAATATAATCATTAATTTGTTCAATATAATAAAAATCGCCACTTACAACGGCTTTTGGTGCATAAAAAATAAAATACTCCTTTAAAATTTTGTCTATAAAATATGACGAAGGTAAAATTGCTTGCTGTACTTTAAAAGCATATTTAATAGTATTTTCTATCTCAATCTTTTGAGCGTGAATTTGCATTCCCTGTTCTTTTAAAAATTTTACCTGGTTTAATATTTCTTCGTCCTGAACTTTTATTTGAATATTTTTTTTATTAATCTCTTCTTCTTTGATTTTTATATCATTTCGCAATAAATCTAACTCTTTTTTAAACTTTTCTTTATAATAAATTACCCAAAACAATGTTAACAGTATAAAAAAAGCAGATATATAAAATAAATTATGATAATCGAGTAATATACCAATAGTCAAAGAAACTAAAGATAAAAAGCTCAAAATAAGTATAATAAGCATATTAAAATTAAAAGTCATAAACATTCAAATATTCACTTTAAAAGTACAATTTTTTTTAATATGATAAATCTCATTTTATATTATAAGTTAGAATAGTTATATTTGTAAAGTTAAAAACTATAAACTATGGATGTAAAAGAATTAAAAGCAGCTCATAAAATTTTAAAGGAAATGAATTATACTGTAAAACCTTTATATAGAGGTTATACAGATAAAATTTTGTATATCAATTTAGGCTCTAATGAAATAAAAATAAAAGATGTTCCTCCTTTAATGAAAGAAAAATTTATTGGTGGTAAAGGATATGGTTTAAAACTTTTATGGGATGCTACTAAACCAACAACAAAATGGAACGATGATGAAAATGAAATTATTATAGGTAGTGGTCCTATAGGTGGAATTACTCAATATAGTGGAACAGGTAAATCTATTGTAGTTACTATATCGCCTCAAACTGATATTGTTATAGATTGCAATGTTGGAGGCTTTTTTGGTCCGTTTTTAAAATTTTCAGGTTTTGATTCTATTGAAATTCAAGGAAAAGCTCAAAAAGATGTTATTATTTATATTGATGGAATTAAAGGTAAAGTTGAAATTTTTGAAGCTCCTTTAGAAGCACTCGATAGCTGGCAACTACCTGAGCAATTAACCGAAATGTTCGCAGAAAATGAAGCCGATAAGAAAAATATTGCAATAGTATCAACTGGACCAGCTGCCGATCATACACTAATTGGTATGCTAAACTTTACATTCTACGATCCTAAACGTAAAAAAATAAGATTAAAACAAGCAGGACGTGGTGGTACTGGAACCGTTTTTCGTGATAAAAAAATAAAAGCTATTGTTTGTAAAATTCCTGGTGTTAAAGGAAATTTAAACAATGTTGCAAATTTAGAAGCTATAATGGAGCGTGGTCGTAGATTAAATAAAGAGATACGCGATTATGATGATGTTCAGTGTCAAATGCGTTCAAAAGGAACGGCACACCTTGTAGAAATTATGAACGATTACGACTTATTACCAACGCATAACTTTAAATATGGTTCTCATAAGGACGCATATAAAATACATTCAGATGTGTGGAAATCATATTTTACACAAGGTATTCCTGATGGATGTTGGATTGGTTGTAATTTATCTTGTGCAAAAGGTGTAGATAATTTCGAGTTAAAGACAGGTCCATTTAAAGGACAAAAAGTTATAGTTGATGGACCAGAATATGAAACTGCTGCTGGTTTAGGTTCTAATTGTGGTATATTCGATCCGGAACATATAATTGAAGCAAACTTCTACTGCGATGTGTATGGTGTATGTACAATAACTTTTGGAACCATTACCGCATTTATAATGGAATGTTATGAAAACGGCATTTTAAATAAGGAACGTACAGGTGGTTTAGAATTAATCTGGGGTAATGGTCCCGCAGTACTCGAAATGTTACACCAAATGGCAGAAGGTAAAGGATTTGGGAAAATAGCAGGAATGGGTGTACAAAAAATGAAAGAAATGTTTATAGAAAATGGCTGGGGCGATCCTGCATTTTTAAATGATATAGCAATGGTTAATAAAGGATTAGAATATAGCCAATACGTATCTAAAGAATCGCTTGCACAACAAGGCGGGTACGCAATGACAAATAAAGGTCCACAACACGACGAAGCATGGCTAATATTTATGGATATGGTTAACAATCACATACCTACATTCGAAGATAAAGCCGAAGCCCTTCATTATTTCCCAATGTTCAGAACTTGGTTTAGTTTACAAGGATTATGCAAACTACCATGGAATGATATAGAACCTCCTGATAACCACTTAACTGATGAACCTGCAAAAGTCCCCGAACATGTTGATAATTACGTAACAATATTTAATGCGGTTACTGGTAGCAATATAGATAAACATGAACTAATTCGTCAATCAGAAAGAGTGTATAATTTCCAACGTATATTTAATATTAGACGCGGTTATGGACTTCGCAAACACGATGCACAACCTTATAGAGCAGCAGGACCTGTTACAGTTGAAGAATACGAATCGAGAGCTGAACGTTACGACAAACAGTTAAAAGAGCTTGTTGGAATAAATCCTGAAGGTATGACTACAGAAGAAAAAATTAAAGCTCTTCGCAAATATCGTGAACAAAGATACGAACAGCTTTTAGATGCTGTTTATGCTCGTCGTGGGTGGAATAAAAATGGAGTTCCTACAATAGAACATCTTAAAAAAATTGGAATGGACTTACCCGAATTGATAGAGGTAGTTGCACCATTGCAGTAAATATAAATTTTTATAGAACAATATTTATTTTACACAATATCCATTTTTTTGAAAAAAATTGATTTTATTGTTATTGCATTATTAGACCCTATATATATTCGCTCCTTAAAAAGTTAATTTTTTTTATTAACCACAAAGTTTCACAGAGAAAAAAACTCTGTGCTTTCTGTGGTGAAAAAAATTAAAAAAACGAACGTTACAAAGTGTTACACAGAAACAAACTTTAGATTCTTTAAAAAAATTGCAATGTTTACGATTCTAAAATAAAAATTATGCAAAGTTATTACTAAAAAATTAGTTTTAACTTATTAACAATCAAATATTTATATGTTAATAACCTTGCAAAGAACTCAATATATTAGTAATCTCATTCTAATTTTTTAGCTTCTTCCCATATTTTGTTCATTTCGTCTAATGTCATGTCGTGTAATGATTTCCCTTTCATTATAGTTTGTTCCTCAAGGTAATTAAAACGACGAATAAATTTTTGGTTTGTTTTTTCGAGAGCCTTTTCAGGGTCAACATTATATAATCGAGCAGCATTTATAATAGAAAACAATACATCGCCAAATTCGTTTTCAAGTTCTTCAACATTAGTCGAACTTTCAGCTATATTTTGCAATTCGTTAATTTCTTCTTTAACTTTATCCCAAACTTGCGTGCGTACCTCCCAATCGAATCCCACTCCCCTAACCTTTTCTTGAATTCTAAATGCCTTAACAATAGCCGGTAAGCCTTTAGGAACTCCATTTAATACACGTTTTTCACCATTTTTCAATTTAATTTCTTCCCAGTTGCGTTTTACATCTTCATCGTCATTAACTGCAACATTTCCAAATACATGAGGATGACGTTCTATTAGTTTTTCGTTAATGTTATAAAGTACATCGCTAATGTCGAATTGTTTTTGTTCTTGGGCAATTTTAGCATAAAAGACTACATGAAGCAAAATATCGCCGAGTTCATTTTTAATACTGTCGAATTTTTTATTATCAATAGCTTCAACAAGTTCGTAAACTTCTTCGATAGTTAACTTTCTTAAGCTATCGTTAGTTTGCTTTTTATCCCATGGACACTTTTCCCTTAAAGTATCCATTATTTCTAGTAAACGTAAAAATTCTTTAATCGCTTTCGTCTTCATGTGAAGGTTTATTAAAAACATTTTCTATTGTCCATGCTTGTGGTTCTTCCGAACATAAATAGCGTAATGTTTGCACTACTTCTTTAAACAAATCAGACTTCTTATATTCTTTCAAGAATTTTATATTTTCCCATATTGTATATGAATAAAAAACATTTGAATTTCTTTTTTCTTCAAAATAATCGAAGTGTAAACATCCCGACATACGTAATTTTTCATCGTATAAGTTATCCATAAACATACGAAAAGCTGTTAGCTTATGCTCATTAACCTTCATTTTTACTACTCTAAGTATCATATATTTCAATGGTTATGTTCGACAAAAATTTTAAATTGTAATATTCGCTTATTGAACTGTTTTTAATACCTATTTCAAGTAAATCTAAACTATTAAAAATAGCAAATACATCCATATCGTCAACATCGTCGTATGAATCGGAAATTTTTTCTATTTTCACATATTTTGTCCCGGGATATATTATAAATGTTCTGTTTTTTATAGCCTTTTCGAAACTTGTTTTTGACAAATTTGTAATAATATTCCCAAAAACATCCACATAAATAACAGAAGCCGTTATATGATTCTTTTGAATTTCTGGCATTAACGGAGTGAATTTAGTAAAATTTTCGTACTTTTCGGCATATTCAATTAAATTGCCATTTTCTATTAGTTGAACTATTGCTGGTATAAAAATATCGAGCTCAGGAAAAGTCGTTTTTTCGTAAGGCAGTTTTCTAACTTCAATTTCATTTAATAAATCGGTAAACAAGCCCAAAAAGCCATTATTTGAAGAAAAAATATGTTTATCCAAAATTTTTGTGTATAGATAACCACAATTTTGACTAACAACAGACGATATACCTAAAATAAAAATTGTATTTGCGGGATATTTATAAATTGAAAATCTTAATACAAAAGCTGCTTCAAAGATGCTGTCTCTGCGAATTGTGTCTAAAAACGTAATATTTACGTCAGGTATCTTTGATAAAATAATACCTTTTAGCATTGTTCGGTACAAGCTATCGCCACGCCAATCGTTTATAATTACCAAATTCTGCATTGTTAATAAATTATCTGTAACATTTTTTCACAATGCCAAAAATTTATTTTTCTTTGTCTCAAAAATAAGTAATATCTCAATGAATGAAAAACATTTTTATATTTTAACAAACAAGCCCGTTAATTTTTTTGGAGTTAAACACAAAAATATTAAGTTAATTCAAGATTATCTTCCTGAAATTAAAATTATTGCACGCGGTACTACTATTAAAATTTATTCTCAATCGGAGGAAAAAATTGCATACGCCGAAAAAAAAATTCAAGAACTAATAAGCATATACGAACAAAAAAAAGAAATAACAGAAAATATCATACAGTATGTTTTTAATAACGAACAATGTAATAAAGCTATGCTTAAAGAAATTATTATTGTTCACAACGAAAATGGCAAAGCAATAAAAGCTTTTACACCGAATCAAATTAAACTTGTAGAACTTTCGGCAATAAACGATTTAATATTTGTAACCGGTCCGGCTGGCAGTGGAAAAACTTATACTGCTATTGCTTTAGCAGTTAAAGCTCTTAAAAACAAAGAAGTTAAACGTATAGTTTTGAGTCGTCCAGCTGTAGAAGCAGGCGAAAATCTGGGATACTTACCTGGTAACTTAAAAGATAAGTTAGATCCGTATTTGCAACCTTTGTACGATGCATTATTAGATATGATTCCACGAAAAAAGCTGGAAGAATACATCGAAGATGGTACCATAGAAATTGCTCCACTTGCCTATATGAGAGGACGTACTCTCGATTATGCCTTTGTTATTTTAGATGAAGCACAAAATACAACATCGCTACAACTTAAAATGTTCCTTACACGTATGGGAAAAAATGCAAAATTTATTGTAACTGGCGATACAACTCAGATAGACCTTAATAACAAAAACCAATCGGGCTTGATTGTAGCTCTCGAAATATTAAAAAACATTGAAAACATTGGAATCATCGAATTTAATCAATTAGATATAGTGCGTCATAAATTAGTTAAAGACATAGTAAAAGCTTACGAAAATTGGCAAAAAAAATCTGACAAATGAATACTATTAATCAAACAAACTTTGAATTTAAAAATTTAAAAAGCTTTTATAAAGGAAAAGTTCGCGATGTATATCATCTCGAAAATGATATTTTGATTATAATAGCTACAGATAGAATATCGGCTTTTGACGTAATATTACCAAAAGCTATTCCATACAAAGGACAAGTATTAAACCAAATAGCAAATTTTTTTCTAGATCTTACACAAAATATTGTTCCAAACTGGAAAATAGCATCACCTGATGTAAATGTTACAATAGGACATTATTGCAAGCCAATTCCGATTGAAATAATAGTTAGAGGTTATTTAACTGGTTCGAGTTGGCGCGAATACAAGAATGGGGCACGAAAAATTTGCGGTATTTCTATTCCAGATGGAATGCGTGAACACGAACCATTTAAAGAACCTATTATTACTCCTACAACTAAGGCAAAGGAAGGACACGATGAAAATATCTCGAAAGAAGAAATTATTAAACAAGGGATAGTTTCTGAAAAAGAATATGAACAAATTGAATTTTATGCACTTGAACTTTACAAAGCAGGTTACAATTATGCAAAAAAACAAAATTTAATTCTTGTCGATACAAAATACGAATTTGGTTTAAAAGATGGAAAAATATATTTAATAGACGAAATACATACACCAGATTCTTCGAGATATTTCTACGCTGATGATTACGAAGAACGCTTTAATAAAGGTATGCCACCAAGACAATTATCAAAAGAATTTGTTAGAGAATGGCTTATGGAAAATAATTTTATGGGACAATCAGGACAAAAATTACCAGAAATGACCGATGATATTGTCCAACAAATATCTAACCGTTATATTGAATTATACGAAACAATAACAGGAAAGGCTTTCAATAAAAATATTTCAGAAAATATTTACAACAGAATTTACGATAATATACAAAAGTTCATAAATAATTATTACAAATAGTTTTTTTTTCATATATTTGCAAGTATTAATAATAACTAAAATTATTTGATTATGAGAAAATTTTATTTTTTAACCTTATTTATGTTTTTAGCCAATCTGAATACTTTTGCTCAGGTTTTGTATTCAGAAAATTTTGACAGCTATAGCAACAATGCAAAAGTTGCCCAAACATTAGGCTCCACATGGTGGACTACTTGGTCTAATACCCCAGGAGGTGCAGAAGATGCCATTTTTTCCAATGCACAGTCATTTAGTCAACCTTTATCTATTTATGTAGCTGGCTCAAACGATTTAGTCTTTAAAACAGGAAGCAAAACAACTGGACGTTATAAACTTTCGTGGAAAATGTTTGTCCCAACAGGAAGAATTGGTTATTTTAATTTGCTTCAAAGTTTTGCAGGTAATAACAGTATCTGGGGGTTTCAAGCATACATTTACAACGATTCAATATATGTAGATGCTGGTGCAGCAAAAGCTGCCGGTAAACAATTTGCAAGAGGCACATGGCACGATATTATTATGATTGTTGACCTTGATGATGATTTTGCAACATTCTTATTAGACGGACAAGAAGTAATCAGCTATAAATGGAGTATAGGAGCTTTCGGTAATAATAATCTTGTTAAGTTAGACGCTATAAACTTTTATGCGTGGGATGGGTCTCAATCTCCTACCCCAATAACAGGTGGTAGTACAAAAGGTTATTATGTTGATAACTTAGTTTACGAAGAAGTTACAGCACCACTTGCTCCAACAAATTTAACTGCCGTTGTAAATGGTGCAAATGTTGATATTAACTGGACAGCTCCCAGTCCACAACCAAATAATTACAAATTATTTAGGAATAACGTTATTATTTTTAACACTGCATCAAATACAAGTTATACTGATGTTGGTCCATGGCCAAATAATTATACATACTTTGTAAGAGCTGGATATGGAACCGATGGATATTCTCATGCGTCGAATAGTGAAACAGTTACCATAAGTGGTGGCGTTGAAAGAAATCTTGTTTTGTTTGAAATAGGAACAGGAACATGGTGCCAGTATTGTCCAGGTGCTGCAATGGGAATAAGGGACCTAATAGATGTTAATCAAAAAGATGCTGTTTCTATAAAATATCACTACGGCGATAATTATCAGACCATTGAATCGGAACAACGTGTTGGTTACTATAGTATAGATGCTTTTCCAACAGCAATAGCTGATGGAATTTTAATAATGAAAGGTGGTAGTGCTACACAAAGTTTATACCAGTATTATCTAAATATGTATAATCAAAGAAAAAATATTCCAGGCTTACAAAACATCAATATAAATATTGTTAATTCAGGATTCAACACATTTACTGCAACTGTTACTGTTGAAGAAACATATCCTTTTTTAACTTCGGGTTTAACCTTACATACAGCTCTCACAGAGTCGAATATTCCACAAAACTGGGGGAATCAGACTGAATTAGATTACGTATTACGAAAAATGTATCCAGATGCTGCAGGAACACAACTCGATTTTTCACAAAATATGACTCAAACATTCCAATTCAATATTTCTACTAGCGGCTTTGTAAAAGACAACTGCGAATTTGTTGCTTTTATTCAACACGAAGCTACAAAAGAAATTACACAAGTTGCAAGAATAAAAATGTCCACAGTTGCTGGAATAGAAGAAATAAGCGGAAATAGCATTAATTTATATCCCAATCCTGCTAAAAATTTTATAACATTAAATTCTAACGGTAATGGTTATCTTAAAATAACAGATATTGCCGGAAAAACTATTTTAGAAAAGCCGGTAAATTCAACACAACAACATATAAACATAGAACAACTTTCCGAAGGTATTTATATTTTGCAATACACAAACAACAAAAATATCATAACACAAAAATTTATTAAAGAATAAAAATTTATTTTTTTTAATAATTTTGAGGCTGACTCAATTTTGAGACAGCCTCTTTTTTTATGAATCCTTTCGTAAACAAACATATAGCAGAAACTTACGACGATTTTTATAAAACTGAAAATGGAAAAATAATTGATTTACTCGAAAAAAAAGCAATATCTAACTTATTACACAATATTAAACAAAACACAATGCTAGAAGTAGGTTGTGGAACTGGGCACTGGACAGAATATTTTAGCTCATTAAATATCAAAGTAACAGCTTTAGACATTTCAAAACCTATGATAGAAATAGCCAAAGCAAAAAAAATACATAATGCAAAATTTATTGTTGGCGATGCTCGTAAACTTAAATTTCAAAACAATACTTTTTCATTAGTATCTGCTATAACTGTATTGGAGTTTACAGACAATCCAAAACAAATACTAAATGAAATGTATAGAGTAGCAAAACAAAATTCGCATATTTTACTTGGGTGTTTAAATGCAGAATCATATTTATTTAAAAATAAAACTGAAAATTCTATTTTTAAATATGCACATTTGTTTAATAAAAACGAAATAATTGAACTTTTAAGTAATTACGGCAAAGTTACAACTCATGAAGCAGTATTTGTTGATGAAAAATTAAACATATACGAAATATCTGATGAACTAAAAAGTGCTTTCGTTGCTTGTAGTGTAGAAATTACAAAGTAATATTTTAAAGTTCATATAAAAGCAAAAATTTTTTTTTAAATTTTTGATTAACTTTGAATAATTTAATTTTTATAAAATTGCATAAATTATGAAAATATTAGTTTTTTTAGTATTCTATTTTATAGTTTATTGGTTAAAAGCGCAAATACCAACAATAAATCAACAATCGTTGCCACAACCTGGTGATACTTTTGCTTATGTTATAGATTTTAATCCAAACATTTCCTTTAACTATCAACAAACCAATGCTACTTGGAATTTATCCAATTTACAAAACGATAGCATAAAGTTTGCTTCTTATGGATTTACATCTCAACTAACATTTGCTTCCAATTTTCCTGGTTCAAATTTATACACCTACGGACCTGGTTTTCTTTACGGTGGATTAGGAGGAGGAGCACCCTATACTAATAATTTCGGATATATGATGTTTAGTACAAATAATAATGGCTTTTATTCTATAGGTTTTAGAGGCGATTTTGGTTATGGTTATACTAATGTGCTTATTCAGCCTAGTGAATTACTAATGAAGGTACCATTCACATATAACGATTCAATATTTACTACTTCTACTTGGGAAATTGTATATAATAACATACCTACCGATTACGATACCATATATAAACGCCATATTTTTAAATATTTAATTGCAACAGGTTATGGTACGCTTATAACACCTTATGGAACATTCAATAATTGCCTTGCTGTTAAAGAATATTCAAGATTTTACGATACAATAGAAGTAAAATATGGTACTTTCACAATAACTAAGTTTATGGCACAATCGGATACTAGTTTAAATATTCATATATGGTCAACAAATAAACGAAATAATTTATTAACTGCAATTTATAATCCTCATAATTTAACGTGCGTCTCAATCGAGTATTTAAATTATGAAGACTTAAACATTATCCACGAAAATATCATACAAAGCAAAGCACATCTTTATCCTAATCCTGTAAAATCTGGGCAATGGTGTTATATTGATTTTAACGCTACAAAAGCAAACATATACAATACAGAAGGAAAACATATTGCTACAACAAAAATTCAAAATAAAACATACCAATTACCAGTTTTACCAACAGGAAATTATTACATTCAATTTTTTGATAACAATAATGTTGTTTTCAAAACTTCAATAATTGTTCTTAACTAAGGAATGAAGTATAATTTATTCTGGTTTCGCAACGATTTGCGTTTAGAAGATAACTGTGGGCTTTATAATTCATTACAAGGAAATAATAAGGTAATACCTATTTACATTTTCGACGACAAATTTTTTAAACAATTTAATGCTAACGATAGGCGTTTTAATTTTTTATACGATATATTGAAAAAACTTCATAATGAACTAAAAGGTTCATTGCTTGTTTTAAAAGGCAGACCTTTAGAATTATTTGAAAAATTGCTAAATTCTTTTGCTATCGAAACCGTTTTTGCAAATGAAGATTACGAACCTTATTCACAAAATAGAGATAATGAAATAAAAAAATTTCTCAAATCGAAAGGTATAAAATTTATATTATTTAAAGATCAGGTAATATTTCATAAGAACGATATTTTAAAAAATAATCAAAAACCTTATACAGTTTTCACACCATATAAAAATGCTTGGTTAAATAAAATTAATTCAGATGTTTTAAAATCGTATTTATCAGAAAATCTTTTACATAAAGTTTGCAATACTTATTTTAACTTTCCATCAAAAGAAGAGCTTGGTATAGTTAAACAATCGTATTATTTAAAAAATTTGTGTTTCGAAAATATTGCTGAATACGAAAAGTTTAAAGATTTTCCTTATCAAGACAAAACAAGCCACGCTTCTGTTTATTTACGATTTGGTTTAATTAGCATACGGAAACTTACAAAAATTGCTATAGAAAAAAACTTTAACTATTTAAATGAACTTATATGGCGTGAATTTTTCAAGCAAATAATTTTTCATTATCCTAGTGTAGAAAATGAAAATTTCAGACATAAAACTTTAATTTGGCCAAACAATGAAAAATATTGGGGATCCTGGTATAAAGGCAAAACAGGCTATCCTATTATAGATGCAGGCATAAATGAACTAATACAAACAGGTTATATGCATAACCGTATAAGAATGATTGTTGCTTCGTTTTTATCTAAAAATTTACTTATTGATTGGCGTTGGGGCGAAGCCTTTTTTGCACAATACTTGTTCGATTACGACCTGGCTCTAAATAATGGAAACTGGCAATGGGCTTCAAGTACAGGTTGCGATGCAGTTCCTTATTTCAGAATATTTAATCCATTGTTACAACAAAAAAAATATGACAAAAATTTTGCATACATTAAAACTTGGATACCAAATTTTAATCCTAACAAATATTTTAAACCTATAGTTAACTTTACTGAATCGAAAGAAAATGCTATGCAATTTTATAAAAAATCTTTTTTACAAACCTAAATCTGCTTTTATTCTATTAATTTTATCATTTGCAGCTTTTTCGAGATCATCAATATTTTGTTTATATTGGAACTTCATTCCTATGTAGAATTTTATTTTTGGCTCAGTACCGCTTGGTCTAATAGAAACTATTGTTTCGTCTTCGGTAATAAATTGCAGAACGTCTGAAACAGGTAAATTAATTTCTTTTTCGTAATTATTTATTAAATTTTTTTCAATTTTATTCTTATAGTCCTTAATAACTACAACTTTAGAATTTGCTAAATATTTAGGTGGCTTGTTCCTATAATTAGTCATCATCTGCTTAATTTCTTGAATCCCATTTACTCCTTTTTTAGTTATAGATATTAAACCTTCGTTGTAATATCCGTATTTTTGATATATTTCGAGTAAAATATCCCATAGTGTTTTATTTTTACTTTTTGCCCACGCAGCTACTTCTGCAATCATAGTGCAAGCAGAAACAGCATCTTTATCGCGAACGTAGTCGCCAACTAAAAAGCCATAGCTCTCCTCACCGCCACAAATATATTGTTTTTTACCTTCGTTATTTCTTATAACTTCTGCAATATATTTAAAACCGGTTAAAACATCGTAAATTTCTACTCCGTACGATTTTGCAATTTGAGTTAACAATTCTGTTGTTACAATAGTTTTAACAATAAATTCATTTCCTTTAAATAATCCTTTAGTTTTCCATTGTTCAAGAATATAATAAGTAAGGATTACTGCTGTTTGATTTCCATTTAAAAGTATAAATTCCCCGTTAGAATTTTTAACTGCAACGCCAACTCTATCAGCATCAGGGTCGGTAGCAAAAATTATATCTGCATTAACTTTTTTTGCCTTTTCTATAGCCATAGATAGAGCAATTTTTTCTTCAGGATTAGGACTTGGAGTTGTTGGAAAATTTCCGTCGGGTATAGCTTGCTCCTCAACCAAATAAACATTTTCAAATCCTAATCTACGTAAAGATTCGGGAACAATTTTTACGCCTGTTCCGTGAAGTGGTGTATATACAAATGCAAGTTGTTTCTGTTGTTTAATAATTTCGGGTTGTAAAGAAAGTTTTAAAATTTCTTGGTAATATTGTTCATCGAAGTCTTCTTTTAACGTGTAAATAAGATGTTGATTTTGATTTTTTTTAACTTCTTCAAAAGATTTAATTGCTTTTACTTCGTTAATAATATTTTGGTCGTGTGGTGAGATATATTGTCCACCATCATAACCATATGCTTTATATCCGTTATATTCTTTTGGGTTGTGCGATGCGGTAATCATTACACCACTAACACAGTTAAGTTTTCTAACAGCATAAGATAGTTCTGGTGTAGGTCTAATATCATCGAAAATAAATACTTCAAATCCATTAGATGCAAAAACATTTGCAGTTGCATTTGCAAAAATTTTGCTGTTATTACGGCTATCGTACGAAATTGCAACTCTTTTGGGATATTCAGGAAAAGCTTTTATCAAATAATTACAAAGCCCTTGTGTTGCCATTTCAACAACATATACATTCATTCTATTTGTACCTACTCCCATTATTCCTCTTAATCCGCCTGTACCAAATTCAAGATTTTCGTAAAAAGCATCAATCAATTCATCGGGGTTATTTTTAATTTCTTCTATTTCATAACGTGTTTTGTCATCAATAGATGAGCTTAACCATAAATTTGCTTTTTCAATTGCAATTTGATATTTTTCGTTATTCATAAGTTTATAATTTTAAAGTTGACAAACAACGATGTAAGCTATCTCTCCAATAAGGTATTTCTTGTTCGAAAGTTTCTTTGTACTTTTTACAATCCAACACACTGTATGCTGGTCGTTTAGCAGGTGTTGGATATTCTTCAGTTAAAATGGGTATTACTTTGCAAGGTAAGTTAAAATAGCTAATTATTTCATATGCAAAGTCGTACCATGAGCATAATCCTTGGTTGGTAAAATGATATATACCACGTTTAAAAAAGTTTTTACGATTTATATTTTCATTAATTATACTTAGAATTGCTCTTGCCAAATCTTCGGCATAAGTAGGTGAACCAACTTGATCGTAAACAACTTTTATTTCATCTTTTTCTTTTGCATGTTTTAAAATAGTTTTTACAAAATTATTCCCAAAAGTTGAATAAAGCCATGAAGTTCTAATAACAATAGTTTCGGGATGTCGTAATGCTTCTATTTCGCTTTTATACTTAGTTTTGCCATAAACATTTAATGGATTTGGCAATGAATCTTCGTTGTATGGTAAATTTGATTTGCCATCGAAAACATAATCTGTTGATATATGTATTAAATGCAGCTTATAATTTGTTGCTAACCGGGCAATATTGGTAACTCCTTCTACATTTATTTTTGTAGCTATCTTAAATTCAGATTCGGCTTTGTCAACTGCTGTATATGCGGCAGCATTTATCACATACGAGAATTTTTTATTACTGAAAAATAATTTTAATTTCGAAACATCTGTTATATCCAAATCTTCAACATCTGTATATGTAATTTGTAAATTGCTAAATTCTTTTGATATTTTTTTTATTTCGCTGCCTAACTGACCATTTGCTCCAAATACTAAAACTGTATTCATGAATTTTTAATTTTATAAATATTCAGCATTTTTAAATGAAGGTAAATTTATATCTTTTTGTGAAACAATTTCATCTCCTGACGGAATTTTCCAGTCAATATTTAATGATGGGTCGTTGAAAATAATACCTCTTTCAGCTTCTTTATTGTAAAAATTATCGCATTTATATGTAAATATTGCAATTTCTGATAATACACTAAAGCCATGTGCAAAACCACGTGGAATAAACATCATATTTTTTGTTTCCGAATCTAATTCTACACCATACCATTTTCCAAAAGTTTGACTGTTTTTACGAATATCAACCACTACATCCCAAACTTTACCTTTTACAACCCTTACTAATTTAGCCTGTGCATAAGAACCAATTTGATAATGTAAACCTCTAATAACGCCATATTTGGAACATGATTCATTATCCTGAACAAAATTTACACTAATACCTAAACTTTCGAATATTTTTTCGTTATACGATTCAAAAAAGTAACCTCTTTCGTCTTTATATATAGTTGGGTATATTATTAAAAGCCCGTCAAAAGGTGTCTTAACAATATTCATACCTTATACTTTGTATTTATCTTTTACAATATCTAATAAATACTCACCGTAAGGATTGTTTTTATAATACTGTGCCAATGAAATAAGTTGCTCTTTGCTAATAAACCCTTCTCTGTATGCAATCTCTTCTATACAAGCTATCTTAAGTCCCTGTCGTTGTTCAATTGTAGCAATAAAATTCGATGCCATTAAAAGTGTTTCGTGAGTGCCAGTATCGAGCCAAGCCATACCACGACTTAATATTTTAACATTCAACTTATTTTCAGCAAGATATAATTTATTAAGATCAGTTATTTCCAACTCTCCACGAGCTGATGGTTTTAGTGTTTTTGCTTTTGATACAACTGTATTATCGTAAAAATATAATCCGGTTATAGCAAAATTTGATTTAGGTTGTTTTGGTTTTTCTTCAATGCTAATAACTTTTCCAAATTCGTCGAATTCTGCAACGCCATATCTTTCTGGATCTTTAACATAATATCCAAAAACTATAGCACCTTCGGTTAATTTAGCAGCATCTTTTACCATCTGACGCAAACCATATCCGTAAAAAATGTTATCTCCTAAAATCATACATACACAATCGTTAGCAATAAATTTTTCGCCTATTATAAAAGCTTGTGCCAATCCATCTGGCGAAGGTTGTATTTCATACTTAATGCTTAATCCAAGGTGTGAACCATCTTTGAAAAGTTTTTCATACAAACCAATATCTTGTGGTGTAGAAATGATAAGAATTTCGCGTATTCCGGCCATCATTAAAACAGATAGTGGGTAGAATATCATTGGCTTGTCGTAAACGGGCACAATTTGTTTTGAGATACTAATTGTTAAAGGGTACAAACGTGTTCCTGAACCACCTGCTAAAATTATTCCTTTCATAACAAAATTATTTATTCAAAAATAATTATTTTTTATAATATTATTTGTTAAGTTCTTTTTTAAAATAGTCAATTGTTATAAGCAAGCCTTCTTCAAGCGGAACAGATGGTTTCCATCCATTGAGTATTTTATTTGCTTTTGATATGTCGGGTTGTCGTTGTACTGGGTCATCTTCTGGTAAAGGCTTAAATATAATTTTAGATTTCGATTTAGTCAATTTTATTATTTTTTCTGCTAGTTCTATAATTGAAAATTCCGTTGGGTTTCCCAAATTTATAGGTCCAGTTATATCATCGGTAGTATTCATCATTCGCTTCATTCCTTCTATAAGATCGGTAATATACTGAAAGCTGCGTGTTTGAGTACCGTCGCCATACACAGTAAGTGGCTCGTTTTTTAGTGCTTGAACAATAAAATTTGATACTACACGTCCATCGTTTGGATGCATACGCGGTCCATAGGTGTTGAATATACGGACTATTTTAATTTTTACATTATTTTGCTTATGATAGTTAATAAATAACGATTCGGCACAACGTTTTCCTTCGTCGTAACAAGAACGTGCACCAATAGGATTTACGTTGCCCCAATATTCTTCGTTTTGCGGATGTACAACCGGATCGCCGTAAACTTCGCTTGTTGAAGCCTGAAGTATTTTAGCTTTAATACGTTTTGCAAGTCCAAGCATATTAATAGCTCCCATTACACTTGTTTTGATTGTCTTAATAGGATTGTACTGATAATGTACAGGCGAAGCAGGACAAGCCAAATTGTATATTTCGTCAACTTCTAAAAAAATAGGGTTAGTTATATCGTGGCGTATTATTTCAAAATACGGATTTTGTAATAAATGAACAATATTTTGCTTTGAGCCGGTAAAGTAATTATCTAAACAAATAACTTCGTTACCTTCATTAAGTAAAGTTTCGCATAAATGCGAACCAATAAAACCTGCACCACCGGTAATTAAAATTTTTTTTCGTATCATATAAATTATTTTCTTCCTATTCCGTAATAATCGAATCCGGCTTCTTTAACTTCATCAGGTTCGTATATATTTCTACCATCAAATATAACATATTCTTTCATAAGTTGTTTCATTTTTTGAAAGTCGGGTAACCTAAAATCGTTCCACTCAGTTACCAAAACAAGTGCGTGAGCATCTTTTAATGCATCATACATACTTGGTGCATACTCTATTGTATTGCCTATTTTTCGTTTACATTCATCCATTGCCACAGGATCGTATGCAGAAATATGTGCTCCATTTTCTTTAAGCAAGTTTATTATTGTTAATGAAGGTGCTTCTCTCATATCGTCGGTATTTGGTTTAAAAGATAATCCCCACAAAGCAATTTTTTTTCCGTTAATATCGTTGTTAAAATGCTTCAGTATTTTGTAAACTATATGTTTTTTCTGAATTTCATTAATACGATTAACTGCTTTCAATATTTGAAAATCATAATCATAGTCTTGTGCTGTTTTAATTAAAGCTTTAACATCTTTTGGAAAACAAGAACCTCCATAACCTACACCAGCATATAAAAATTTGTTTCCTATTCTGGGATCGCTTCCAATACCTTTACGAACCATATTTATATCGGCACCCACTCGTTCACATATTAGTGCTATTTCGTTCATAAAACTTATTCTGGTAGCCAACATAGCATTTGCAGCATATTTTGTTAGTTCAGCCGACGTAATATCCATAAAAATAATAGGATGATTATTTAAAATAAAAGGTTTGTACAGTCTTCTCATTATTTTTTCGGCTTCGGCGCTTTCAACGCCAATTACAATTCTGTCGGGACGTAAAAAGTCTTCTATGGCATTTCCTTCTTTTAAAAATTCAGGATTAGATACTATGTCGAACGGTATATTCAAATTTCTGTTTTCTAATTCTTCTTTTATAACTTTTTTTACTTTTTGACCTGTTCCAACCGGAACAGTACTTTTATTAACAACAACAATGTATTTATTCATACTACGACCTATTTCTCTTGCAACAGAAAGGACATATTGCAAGTCGGCAGAACCATCTTCGTCCGGTGGCGTTCCTACTGCTATAAAAACAACTTCTGCATCTTTAATACTTTCGGCTATTGAAGTTGTAAAAAACAATGTTCCTTTTTGCTGATTTTTATTAACCAATGTTTCTAAGCCTGGTTCGTATATTGGTATTATACCTTTTTTTAAATTATTAATTTTTACTTCATCAATATCAACACAAGTAACAGTAAGTCCGGTTTCGGCAAAACAAGTTCCCGTAACTAAACCTACATATCCAGTACCAATAATAGATATTTTCATAACACTATTAAGATTAAATTTTTTTCAAAATTACCTTTAAAAAATTAAGAAATTAAAGTAATATATCATAAATTTACTTTTTCTTTTTAAATATTTGAAATATTCTTATATCACTACCTTCGAAAGTAAAAGAAAACATTAACATTTTGCTATTCATCCTATCTATAGCACGAGTGTATTGAGTATTATCGGGCAAAATAACATTGTTTATACCAACAACATATTTTAATTCCATAGCAAACTTAAAGTATTCGAGAAAAAAATCAGCTCCAACTCCTATTTCGTAATAATAGCTTAACCTTTTAAGTCTTATTTTTGGCCACTCATCATCTAAAATTCGTTTTTGAGAAGCTAAATCAATTTTAAAACTTCCGCCACCAATTAAATAAGGGCGAAAATTATTTATACGTGCACCTTTATATTCTAACAATAAAGGAAAATCGAGATATGTAGATTCTATTTTCATTTTGTGAACATAAAAAACAGTATCGTCGCGTACCCAGTATTCTAAATTTCGTTGACCTAAATTTAATCCTGGTAAAAATCTTATTGCAAAATACGGATGAAAATTATAATTAGAAACTATATTTATATTTAAACCAGGTTTAGGAATGTTTTCAATAGAATATATAGAATCGAGATACCAGAAGGCACCTGAATTTCTTATAGTAAAATCCATATAATTAAAACCTAACGACATTCCAAAATGTAAAGGGACAACATCGTATTTTGGCAAATTAAGTGGACTTGTGTTCTGAGCATATAAAATGTTCAATGATAGAACTTTGGTTAATAAAGTTATGTATATTTTACGAAACATAGTGCATTAAACGAAAAAATTATTTTTTTATTTTTCAAAAACAAAAATAGCAACTAATCCTAAATTAAATTTTTTTGTCTTTAACAATTTAAAACCAGTATTTTGACATTTTCTAACGAAAGATTTTTCTTCGTAAAAATTTTCAATACTCTGGTGTAAATATTTATATGCGTATTTGTTCTTTGAAATCAAGCGTCCAATAACAGGTAATATGTTTTTTAAATACATATTAAGTAAAAAACGATTTATTTTAGAATCTGGTTTAATAAACTCCAGTACAATAAAAATTCCATTATTTTTTAAAACCCTATATATTTCATTTAACGAATGTTCTGTATTTTCAAAATTTCTAACTCCAAATGCAACAGTTACTACATCAAAATATTCATTTTTAAATGTTAATTTTTCTGCAGGCATTAGGCTAAGTACTATTTCATTTTTAATATTCTTATTTTTTATTTTTTCTCTGGCAATTTGAAGCATTTTATCGGCTATATCTATTCCATATATTTTAGCAGTGATACAATTTGCTATATGTACAATCATATCACCTGTTCCAGTGGCTACGTCGAGAATTGTTTGCGGATTTTTATTGATAAAATAAGATACAGCTTTTCTTCTCCATCTTTTATCGGCATTAAAAGATAATAAGTGATTAAGTATATCGTAAGTCGGTGCAATTTCGTTAAACATTTTGCTAACCGACTGTTTAGATTTATCAATTATCATCTCAGGAGTTAAGCATTTTTTCTAACGCTTCATTATACATTTGAGTATAATCTTTAATAAAACCGTAAGATATATCGTCAATACGCAATTCGCCTTTTGTAACATGACCCAATGTAATAAATGGTACTTTCTGTTTCATCATAAAGTCAACAAATTCATCTTCTCTACTTGGACATACTGACACAACTACCCTACCCTGTCCTTCTCCAAAAAGAAAAGCATCTTCACGTATTTCACTATCCGTAGTTATATCAAAACCTAATTGATTAGGAATACAACTTTCTAAAAGTGTAATAAATAAACCACCTTCCGATACATCGTGTGCAGAACAAATTAAACGTCGCTCGATAATTTCCGATATTACTTTGTGTAATTCGTATTCATCTTCTAAATTAAAATAAGGTGCAGGAGAATATTCTATTTTATGATAATGAACTAAATATTGTGATGAAGCAATATCATCTGTTATCTTGCCTATTAAGTATATCATATCACCTTTTCTTTCGAATGCCAAAGTCATTTGATTTTTCTTATCAAGTAAACCAAGCATTCCTATAACTGGTGTTGGAAAAACAGGTTCAACTTTTTTTCCAATAACTGTTTGATTATAAAAACTCACATTACCACCGGTAACAGGAGTGTCAAACTTTTTACATGCTTTAGCCATTCCTTTAATAACTTCTACAAATTGCCAGTATATTTCTGGATTATAAGGATTACCAAAATTTAAACAGTTTGTTATAGCAATTGGTGTTCCACCAGAACAAACAATGTTTCTTGCAGCTTCAGATACAGCAATAGCAGCGCCTTCTTGCGGATTTGCATAAACGTATCGCGAATTGCAATCTACTGTCAGTGCTAATGCCAAATTTGTATCTTTAATATTTACTAAACCTGCATCAGAAGGCATATTAGTTGACATATTATTTGTTCGCACCATAGTATCATACTGTTCATAAATCCAGCGTTTTGATGCCACATTTGGTAATTGTGTTATTTGTTTAGCAACTTCTATCAGGTCAGATGGAATTGGTATATTATCAGGACTAAATTTTTTAATATTATCTAAATATTTTGGTTTTGAGTATTTACGTTTATATACCGGTGCTCCACCACCTAAAACTAATGACGATGCAGGAACTTGTGCAACTAATTCGTTTTTGTAATAAAAATATAAACTATCTTCTTTAATTACTTCGCCAATGATAGAATAATGTAAATCCCATTTTTCGAGTATGTTTTCTACTTTTTTCTCATTTCCTTTTTTTACAACTATTAACATTCTTTCTTGCGATTCGGATAGTAAAATTTCCCATGGCTCCATATTTTGTTGGCGCAACGGCACTTTCGATAAATCTATCTTCATACCACATTTACCTCTTGCCGACATTTCAGAAGTAGAGCATATAATACCAGCAGCTCCCATATCTTGCATCCCAACAATTAAACCATTTTCGTTAAGTTCTAAAGTAGCTTCGAGTAATAATTTTTCCATAAATGGATCGCCAACTTGAACACTTGGAATATCATCGGCAGAATTTTCGTGCAAATCGGCACTTGCAAATGTTGTTCCATGAATACCATCTTTACCAGTAGCAGAACCAACAATATATACAGGATTGCCAACACCTTTTGCAGTTGCCGAAATAATTTTATTTGTTTCGACAATACCAACCGACATAGCATTAACAAGCGGATTGTGATTGTAACATTCATCGAAATAAACTTCACCACCTACAACAGGGATTCCAAAAGAATTGCCGTAATCGCCTATGCCCTTAACAACACCTTTCAACAGGCGTTTTGTTTTATCTAACTTTAAATTTCCAAAACGAAGAGAATTTAACTGTGCTATTGGGCGAGCCCCCATCGTAAAAATATCGCGATTTATACCACCTACACCCGTTGCTGCTCCCTGATATGGTTCAACTGCCGAAGGATGATTGTGTGATTCTATTTTAAAAGCACAAGCTATACCATTCCCCAAATTAACAAGTCCTGCATTTTCACTGCCTGCTTCTGCTAACAATGAACTCCCTTTGCGTGGCAATTTTTTTAACCAAAGTATTGAATTTTTATATGAAGCATGTTCCGACCACATCGCTGAATATATGCTTAATTCGGTAAAATTTGGTTTTCTGCCAAGTATTTCCTTTATTTTTTCGTATTCTTCGGGCAACAAACCTAAATCTTTTGCAGTTTTAACTGAAACTTCCATACTCATATTTGATGATAATTATTTTATACAAAGATACAAGAGATTTTTTTAAATTTACATTATTTCGTAAATTTACTGCAATTAAAAAACACAGTGATAAACTCTTTTAAATTAAATACTTCATTAAAAAAATATTTTCTTTTTTTTTGTTTTTTTATCATTCATAAAAACTTTTTTTCGCAAAACGATACATTATCAAAAGATTATTTGAACTACAAATTACTTATATCATCATATTACGGAATAACCGACTCTATTTTATACTGGCTAAACAAAGGTGCTGATGTTAATGCTATATCGTCAGATGGTATTAGTGCAATTAATTATGCTATACAAAGTAAAAATATTAATGCCGTTAAAGCACTTGTGTTAAATGGTGCAGATATAAACAATTACAATTATTACTCATTACCTCCAATTTTTTTGGCGGTTGCATATAATCAACAATCAATGGTTGAGTTTTTATTATCAAAAAATGCTAAAACAAATATTACAATAAAAAAGAATGTAAGTTTGTTGCACTATGCCACAAAATTTGCTGATACTAATATTATTAAATTATTGATAGATAATGATTATAAATTATTATTCCTTAAAGATGAAGATGGAAATACACCATTAATGACAGCAATTTATTTCAATAGAGCTGATGTTGTTCAATTACTTTGTCGTTACAGTAATTTAGTATCCATTCCAGATAACTTAGGTTTAACTCCGCTTTTACTTTCAGTAATGAAAGGCAATATCGTTTATGCAGAACAGTTAATTAATTGCGGTGCTAATATAAAAGAAAAAAGTTACAATGGATACGGAATTGTAGAATATGCTATAATATCAAAAAATAAAGATATGTTAGACTGGTGTTTGCGTAATTATACAGTTGAAAAAAATAATACATCGGCTATAAAATTAGCTTACGTTTTAGGCGAAAGAAAACTTGCTAAAGAATTAAATAAAAACAGAAGTAATATTTTTTATGGCTTTGTTTTCCAAAAATTAAATGTGGGGCTTTCAAATATTTTTACTTCAAACGACTATTTGCTTGGCATAAAATCGCAAATTTTAGAATTCAATTATGGGATGCATTTTTCCATCTCTTATCATACCAGATTATGGTTTAATAGAGTTTTATTTCCTACAAAAGAAGAAAACGTTTACAATCAATTATGGGAACGACGTTCATTATTAGGAGCACAACTATACAAACATATTCGTTTATACAAAAATAATCATTATACATCCTATCTTTTAATTGGAACAAGCTATTATTACACATTTGGAACTTATCGTGGAACTAACTTTAAACCACAATCATACAGCATAACTACTCCTGTGGTTAGTATTTTATTTCAATCAAAACTTTTTGCATTTTCAATTTCAACAGAATATTTTAAGTTTAAAAACCTTAATGCAAATGGCTTACATTTTAAAATATGTCAGTTTTTTACGATTCCATTTTATAGAATTTATATTCCTAAAAAGAAAATAACATGGTAAAAAATATTTTAACTATAAATATAATTATTCTGTTATTATATTCTTGCAAATATTCCGATAGCGATTGCTCTGAATTAAACTGTTTAACTACAGAACCATACGAAGAAATTATGACAATAAAACTAACTATTAACAATGAAAACAAAAAAGTTCCTATATGGATTTACGAAGGAAAATATAATGATACTACTTATTTATTATATAAAGATACTGTTGATAAAGAATATTACGAAATTATTTTACCACTTAATTATCATTATTACGTAAAAGCCAAATACTTTAAAGGAAACAATATAATTTATGCTATTGATGGTGTTTTTTTTAAAAAATATTCTCGTAGTGAATGTGACTCTACTTGTTGGGTGGTAAAAAATAACGAAATGGATGTAAGATTAAAATGACCAACCTAATGCTACCAAAGGACCATAAACGGCTGTTTTTTGCAAATTTCGACCTCTCAAATCATAAACTCTTTCGAGATGAATATCTGCACCTATTCTATAAGTAAAACCTCCTTTAGGATTTTGATGTCTAAAGCCGATAAATAAAAATGGTGTTAAATTTTGCCTGTTTTCAAAATAATAACCACCTAAACCCAAATCGAAATGATTTTTAGCTCCAAATAATAAATGAACAGAAACAGGAAAAAAAACCTCTTGCCCAAAAACAGTTGAATCGTTAGTTGCTTGTGAATAACCTACTCCAAACCTTATTGATAATGCATTATTTTCTTCTGCTTGCAAAATAGCATCATAATTAAAAGAATACCGCATCCCTTTGTAATAACCCATAAAATAACCGGCTTCGCCAATTAATGTATTGGAGCCTAATCTTTGTCTTTTAAACTTAGAACGCCTTGGTTTTGAATAAGAGTCTAAACTATAACAATTAAAAGCTAAAATTTCAAAAAAAATAATAACACACGATATTGTCAATAAAATACTTCTCATAAATACAACGTAAAAATAAAAAAAAACTTATTTTCGTGCAAGTTAATTTTATATCAACTACACAATAAATAATATATGATACTAAACTGGTTACAAATTTTAAGCAATAAATTTGACTTACAACAATGGCAAATTGAAAATACGTTTGAGTTGTATAAAAATGAATTTACCATTCCTTTTATAGCAAGATATCGTAAAGAAAAAACTGGCGAATTGAACGAGGTGGTTATAAATAATTTATTCAGAGAATTTAAATGGATTGAAGAATTTGAAAAAAGAAAAAAATATATTTTAAAGTCCATAGAAAAACAAAGTGCTTTAACAGATAATTTGCGTACAGAGATAGAAAATTGCTATGATATATATAAACTTGAAGACATATATTTACCTTATAAACCTAAAAAAAAGACAAAAGCTAAAAAAGCATACGAAAATGGTTTGGAACCGCTTGCAAAAATAATATTCGAACAAAATCAGGAAATTAAAGAAAATTTTCTATGTCAATTCGTTAATAATGAATACAATAATCAAAAAGAAGTACTTCGTGGAGCAAAAGATATAATTGTCGAGTGGATTGCTGAAAATAAAGAAGTAAGAAACATAGTAAGACAACAATTTAATAATTATGCATTTATTGAATCAAAGATCATTAAAACTAAAATTAAAGATGCAGAAAAATATAGAATTTATTTTGATTTTAAGGAAAAACTTTCTACTTGTCCAGCATATCGTATTTTAGCAATGTTTAGAGGAAAGAAAGATGGTTTTTTGCGAATAAATATTAAAATAAACGACGAATACACCCTTAGTCAATTAAAAAAAATACTTATAAAAAACAAATTTCAATCATCTAAAATAGTTGAAGAATGCTTAGAAGAGGCATATAATAACTATATTTTACCATCATTAGAAAACGAATTTTTTCAGTTAAGTAAGAAAAGAGCCGATATAGAATCAGTAAAAATATTTGCCGAAAATTTAAAACAATTACTTTTAACTCCACCATTAGGCGAAAAAAGAGTATTAGCTATTGATCCGGGATATAAAACTGGTTGCAAAATAGTTTGCTTAGACGAACAAGGACGTTTACTTCATAACGAAACAATTTACCCACATCCTCCGCAAAATGATATGCAAAAATCGGAAAAGAAAATAATATCATTGGTTGACGCTTATAAAATTGAATGCATTGCACTAGGCGATGGAACAGCAAGCAGAGAAACAGAAAAAATGTTATCTAAAATTGCTTTTAAAAGACCAATAAAAATATACGTTGTTAGCGAAGCTGGTGCATCTATATATAGTGCTTCGGAAATAGCACGAGAAGAATTCCCAAAATATGATGTTACTGTTAGAGGAGCCATATCCATTGGCCGCAGGTTGCAAGACCCACTTGCCGAACTCGTAAAAATAGACCCAAAATCTATTGGTGTTGGGCAATATCAACACGATGTTGATCAAAAATTATTAAAGCAAACATTGGAAGAAACTGTAATAGAATGCGTTAATAAAGTTGGAATTAAATTAAATACTGCAAGTCTCCATCTATTAAAATATGTATCTGGTATAGGCGATAAAACTGCTAAAGCAATAATTGAACATCGTAATAAAATAGGTCGTTTTAATAATATTAATGAATTACTCGATATTCCAGGTTTCAACCTAAAAACATTTCAGCTATCCTCTGGTTTTCTTCGTATAGAAAATGGTTCCAATCCATTAGATAATACAGGAATCCATCCAGAACATTATTTTATTGTTGAAAAAATGGCAAAAGACTTAAATATTAGTATAGATAAGCTAATTGGAAATAAGGAACTTTTAGATAAAATAAACATCAATAATTATGTAAGTGATGAAATAGGTAAAGCAAGCATAAACGATATTTTATATGAACTTAATAATCCTGGATACGATGTTCGACTAAAAGTTAAAGTTTTACAATTTTCGCCAGAAATAATAAAATTTGAAGATTTAAAAGTAGGAATGATTTTAAATGGAATAATAACAAACATAACACATTTTGGAGCTTTTGTTAATGTCGGAATTAAAGAAAACGGTTTAGTTCATATATCTAATATATCTAACGATTTTATTAGCAATCCACTCGAAAAAATTCACATTCATCAACACGTAAAAGTAAAAGTTATAGCTATTAACAATAATTTAAAGCAATTTCAGCTATCTATGAAAGATATTGAGTAAATTAAAAAATTTTAATCTTTTAATAAAGCGATTAATAGTTTATATCAATTTAGAGCCTTTCTTTTTACCTTCTGTTACGTTCATTCCAATTACAAACTCATGGCTTCCATTAGTATATTTTCGCAATGAACTTAAAGAATAATCAAATGCATAACCTATATAATATCTTTTATATTTAACACCTAACATAACCATTAAATCCTTACTCGAACGATAAGACAAACCCAACCAGTAATTCTTTTGATATACTCCTTTTAAATTTACATCTAATTGCCAAGGAGTATGCATAGTTCCCTTAAACAATAACGATGGAACTAATTCTATATCATCATTAATCGCATAATTATAACCTCCAGTTAAATAATAATGACGTATAATAGCATTTTTATCAACACTACTATCGCCAAAATCTATATTAAATTCTATTAACTGAGTAGCAGATAATCCCGCAAAATATTTGTTGTTATATAAATAAACACCAAAATCAGCATCAGGTACGAACTGATTAACTGTATTGTAATTTAATAATGGATCAGAATCATCAATAGGCTTAAAATTTGTTTGATCAAATTTGAATTGAAATGCTTTTAAAGCTAAACCTAACGCTAATTTAGATTCTATACTGCTCAAATTTATATGATAAGAACCACAGGCTTGTATTCCTAAACGACTCATTGCACCAAATTTGTCGTTAAATAAATAGCCTCCTACACCGATGTTATAAAACTCGAATAAATAATGTCCGCTAAGAGCCTGAGTAGATGGACCTTCATCTATTCCAACCCATTGCCTTCTTACCGTCAACATTACAGGTAAGTAATCAACACTACCAGCAATAGCAGGATTTAATAAGAAAGAATTCATCATATATTGTGAATATAATGGCAATTGTTGTGAATAACTTTCTATACTTAAAACAGTTAAAACAAATAAAATTATCTTTTTCATAAATTCTTACTTTTTAAATTTAACGAACAATTGATACTACACCTTTTATAGGTTCGTTATCATCTAATATAATGATATATACATAAGAACCTGTTGGCAAATCTTTACCATTATATTTACCTTTCCAACGATTATTAGCAGAAACATAATCGAGCCCGCTTCCTTTATATTCAAATAATTTATCTCCCCAACGCCCGAAAATTTCAATAGAAATTTCACTAAATGCCTGAATGCCTATAATTTCAAAATCGTCGTTTTTACCATCGCCATTAGGAGTAATTACATTAGGAATTTGTAAAGGTATATCCACAAAAAATGTGTCAACAGCAGTACATCCTAAAGCATCAGTTACTGTAACAATATAATTCCCTCCACCTAAATTATACAAATCTTCGCTTGTTGATCCGGTTGACCATAAATATGAATAAGGCAACATTCCATTATATACCGATATATCAATTGATGCAATATGATTAGTAACTGTAACGTTTCCTGTAATAATAATTGGTAGAGTATTTGTTAAAGTTGCTATTGCAGTAGTATTACAAAAATTAGCATCTACCACAGTAACAGTATATATTCCAGGAGACAAGTTTGCTATAGTATCATTTAATACATTTCCTGTCCACTGGTAGTAATAAGGAGGTGTGCCACCTATTGCCTGAGCTACAAGCATTCCATCATTAGTATTATAGCACTTTGGATTTGTTGTAATAATATTAACTTGTAGTTGCGAAGGATTAATTATTTGTAAGCCTGTTTCAACAATACTGCAATTATTAGCATCTGTAACTGTTACAGAATAAATACCTTGTGATAAAGGAGAAATTGTAGCACTTGTTTGTCCATTCGACCAAATGTAATTGTATGGAGGTATTCCACCATTAACAGTTAAAGCAATAATACCATCATTAGCATTATGACAAGATATATTAGAAATTTGATAACTTAAATTTAAAGGTGCAGGTTGTGAAACTGAAATTGTAGCAACACTACTACAACCAAAACCATCTGCAACTGTTATATTATAAGCACCAGCCGCTAAATTTTGTTGTATTAAACTTGTATCTGAAGTATGAGACCAATTAACAGTATAAGGTGGGGTAATATTTGATACTGTTACATGAATTGCTCCGTTTGATTGTCCATAACATAAAACATTTGTAACCTGATAGTTAATTTGCGCATTCCCACCTTGAAAATCTACAATTGTTGTAAATATTTTAGTACAACCATTTGCATCAGTAACTGTAACTGTATATGTTCCAGCCGAAACACCTGAAATATAGCTATTTGTCGAACCTGTATTCCATAGGTAATTATATGGAGAAACACCGCCTGAAACAACAATACTTGCAGAACCAGGAGAACCACATACTTCTGGCGTTGTATTAACTGTTGCTATAATTTCTGTTGGTGATGTAATTGTCACCATTTCAGAATCAGTACAAGAATTTGCATCACGAATAATAACATTATACGTCCCAGCAGGTAAATTACTAAATACGCTTGACGACGACCAAGTGTTGCCATTATCAATACTATAAAATTGTGCACCTTGTGCTTGTATAAATATCGAGCCATTATTCCCATTATAACAAGAAACATTTGTAGTAGATACACTAATAATGTTTGGTGCAGGTATATTGCCAATAGTTACATTAAAAACTTTAGTACAATTATTAGCATCAGTTACAGTAACAGAATAATTTCCTGAATAAGCATTAATTGAATTACTAGTAGAACCAGTATTCCATAAATATGTATATAATGGAGTACCACCCGAAACGTTAATTGTTGTGCTACCTATATTACCGCATAACTCATCAACAGTTGTAAAAGTTGCTGTTATTTCAGTTGGTGATGTTACTTGCGCAACAGCAGGTGCAATACACATACCAGCATCTCTTACCAATACGGGATAGGTTCCTGCTGATAAGCCAGTAAATGTATTTGAAGCATACCAAGTTTGACCATTGTCAATACTATATTCTGTAGCTCCGGTTGCTATAATTGTAATACTACCATTATTTTGACCATAACAATCTACATTTGTCGTAAATATTTGATTAATTACAGGACCGCTTGTTGTAGTAACTTGAATATTTGATTGTGAAACTTGACAACCAGCTGCATCCTGAACAATGACATTATGATTTCCTGCACCAACATTAGTAAATACATTTGATGCTTGAAAAGGTCCACCGTTTAAGCTATAACTTAAAGGTGAAGTGCCACCTGATGCTGTTATCGTAATAGTTCCATCAGGCTGTCCTACACAAACAGTTACTGGAGTTACTGAAACATTTGAAATAATTGGCGAAGGATTAACTGTTACTCCTACATTTGCAGGTGAACCAGTACAACCATTTGCACTTGCTGTTATTGTATATGTAACATTTTGTGGAGTTGAACTTGAATTATATAAAGTCTGATAAATTCCATTTCCTGTACCACTCGAATATCCAGAAACATTTGGATCGCCTGTTGCGGTCCATGTAAATGTTGCACCCTGAACATTTGAATTTAAATTAATATTTGTTGAAGACCCACTGCATATCGACTGAACATATACAGAAGGAATAGCCGACGGTATAGGATTAACATTAACAGTAGTACTAGCTGTTGTCGTTAAATTACATGCATCAGTTATTGTTACCGAATAAGTTGTTGTTGAACCAGGATTTACATTTATTGGATTTGTCGTATGACCAGAACTCCATTGATAGCTTAATGGTGATTGTCCGCCATTAATGTTTACATTTAATTGAGTTGAACTACCAGCACAAATATCTACTGACGAAGGTAAGCTAGCAGAAAAAGGTGTAGAATTATCTAAAATATAAACTGTACCGCTAGAAGTATTATAAGGTGGACATAAGTTTGTAGTTATAGTAAATTCTACGCTTTCTGTTGATTCAACCAAACCATCCTGAATCGGTACTATAGTTAAAGTTGTAGAAGTTTGACCTGCCGGTATTGTCACATAGTAATTGTTAGGTGGAGTATAAGTTCCTGATATATCGGGAATAGTGTAATAATCGACGCCAAATTGTGCAGTCCCTCCAATAGTAATTGGCACATTTCTATTAATCGGTGTAGGTGAAGATAATGTAAAAGTAAAAGACCCATTACTACAGCCTTCAACCATATTTGTCCCTCCACCAGCATTAGAATTAGATGTGTTGTAAGAAATATCATTTATAATAGGACTAACAAAACTATTCTCTTCAAGAAAAACTCCACTATCTAACCATTGATCTGAAACATCGGCTATTGCTATTTTCATGCGATAACGCTTACAAGGTGTTACATAACATGATGCTGTTAGTACTCTTGTAAAACCATCGTATTCAATTTGCCTAGTGCCTGTGGCATTATCAAAATAATATGCACAATTAGTACAAGGACCTATACCAGCAGTATTACAATTCGGAGCACCTGAACAAGGTCCATTATTAACTGTATTAATAGACACTGGTGTATTTGTTGTTCCAGGAACTATAGCAATATTTTTATTGTTATAGTTATAACCATCACTTTCCAATGAAGTAACAAAAAAGCCAAATACGTCGTTATATTGTTTATTAACCCATTCATTATATTCTTCTGATGCAAAAACATATCTAAATTGAATAAAATTAGATTCTGGTATAAACTCAAATTCTAAAACTGCCTTATCATATGTTTGGGCTCCTACAATAGCTTGTAAAGTAGCATCTGCACCTGTACCTGTTGCTGTTCCCAGATTAAAATAATAATTAGGACCAGCAATTAGAGTATTTGTGTACCAGTGTCTGCCAACATTTCCGGTAGAGAGAACTATTCCAGAATTTAGCCCAATAACATTTGTCCCACCTGAAAAATATCCAGCATTACCAGCTTCCGTTCCACCATAGCTACCAGTAAAAGAGGCATTTGAGTACGTTACACCTGTGCCTACCAACTTATCAACTAATTGAGATGCATTTGAAGGTTGAGATAATTGTATGTTGTAAATTGTAAATTGAGCTTTTAGAATTAATGATATATTAATCAACAAATAAAGCAAAAAGAAAAACTTTCTCATAATCTTAATTTTTATAAACAAACAAATATAAATACATTTGTTTAATTTACAAAATTTTTTTGAAAATATTTGAACATTACACCATATTGTTCAATTTTAACTATAAAATTTTTATAAAACTTTAATAAATCAGGTAGGCTGTTAAAGTAAAAATATGTATATATTTGCATTTTTAAATAAATGTAGTATTATGAGACTTTTATTTATAGTTATTTGTTTAATATTATTTACTTATGGAAACTCCCAAATTAAACAGCGTGTTAATTGGACAATAGAATTAACTAAAAATTCCGATAAAGAATATTTGTTAATTTTTAAAGCTAAACCTGATAAAGATTGGTATTTTTATTCATTAAACGACAAACTTAATCCACTGATTTTTAACTTTAAAAGAAATAACTTTTACACATTAACAGGCAAAATTCAAGAAATTCCTAAAGCTAAAACAGTGTATGATGATATTATGGAGTCTGAAAGGACTTATCAGGAAAAAGAAGCAACTTTTAAACAAAAAATTATCGTAAATACTACATCGGCTTTCTATATTGAGGGGACAATAGAATATCAAGCATGTTATTTAGATGGAATGTGTATTATGGAAGAGTACGACTTTAAGGTCCCAGTTAATAATAATGTTAATGATACTTTAATCGCAGAAAAAAATATAACAAATGACTCAACTAAAACATATTTACATAATAACGATACTATAAGAGAAATAACAAACAACAATATTACATCAATAAATATAAATAAAGAACAAGATATAAATGAAAACAGTTCATTATGGTGGTTATTTATTTTTTCGTTTTTAGCTGGCTTGGCGGCAATTTTAACACCTTGTGTTTTTCCAATGATACCTTTAACAGTATCTTTTTTTATGCACGATGATGATAACAGGAAAAAGGCTAAATTTCAGGCAATCACTTACGGAATAAGCATCATTCTAATTTATACAATTATTGGAACTATTGTAGCAATAACTTTAGGAGCAAATTTTGCAAATTTTTTAAGCACACACTGGTTACCAAATGTTTTATTTTTCTTAATATTTATTGTTTTTGCAGCTTCATTTTTTGGTATGTTCGATATTACACTACCATCGTGGATGGTTAGTAAAGTAGATCAAAAGGCTGAAAAAGGTGGTGTATTAGGTCCGTTTTTTATGGCTTTTACTCTAGTATTAGTTTCATTTTCCTGTACAGGACCAATAGTTGGAGCTATTTTAGTTAAATCTGCCGGAGGCCAGGTTTTAGAACCAATTATTGGAATGTTAGGATTTTCTCTGGCATTTGCCCTACCATTTACATTTTTTGCATTATTCCCTTCATTATTAAAAAATCTACCTAAATCTGGTGGTTGGCTCAACTCTGTTAAAGTTGTATTAGGTTTTTTAGAATTAGCATTAGGACTAAAATTTTTAAGCGTTGCCGATCAAACGTATCACTGGGGTATCTTAGACAGAGAAGTTTATCTTGCCTTATGGATAGTAATATTTACATTGATGGGTTTTTATTTACTTGGAAAAATAAAATTTGTACATGATAGCGATGTAAAACATATTGGTGTACCGAGATTAATATTTGCAATTATTACATTTTCTTTTGTAGTTTATATGATACCAGGCTTATGGGGTGCCCCGCTTAAAGCATTATCAGGATACTTACCACCACAAAATAGTCTCGATTTTGACATAAACGAAATAGTTAGAAACAACATTGAAGTTAATACAACATTAAGTAAAAACGAATTGTGCGAAAAACCAAAATATTCCGATATCTTACATCTTCCACATGGATTAAAAGGTTATTTCGACTATGAACAAGCTTTAAAGTGTGCAAAAGAACTTAAAAAACCATTATTCATTGATTTTACTGGACACGGTTGCGTAAATTGTAGAGAAATGGAAGCAAACGTATGGAGTAATCCAAAAGTACTTAAAAGACTTAAAGAAAATTTTATTATTGTTGCATTATATGTAGATGATAAAACAAAATTGCCCGAGAATGAATGGATTCTGTCTAAAGTAGATGGAAAATTAAAAAAGACTATTGGAAAAAAATATGCCGATTTTCAAATATCAAGATTTAAAGTTAATGCTCAACCGTATTATGTTTTACTCGATTATAATGAAAATCTTTTAGTAGAGCCTAAAGCATACGATTTAAATATAGATAATTTCATAAATTTTTTAGATGCTGGTTTAAATGAATTTAAAAAAAGAACACAAAATTCACTATAGTTTAATAATTTAACAATTCATATCTTTGCGGTATAATAAATTATATGAGAAAATTTATCTCTTTTTTATTAGAGTATTATAAACATATTATAACACTTATATTATTTCTAATAACTGTTTTTGTTATTTTACTCATTATACCACATCAAACACGCTTTAAATACGAATATCAAAAAGGTAAACCGTGGATGTACGAAACACTAATTGCACCTTTTGATTTTCCTATTTTAAAAAGCCCCATAATCTTAGAAAAAGAAAAAGATAGTATAACAAAAAATTCGCCATTATATTATTTTCGAGACGAACAAGTTTTAAAAAGTACATTAAATACTTTTAAAGAGGACATCAATAAAATAAATTTTTTAGACAGTTTAAATAAAAAAGCAGTTTTAGATTACTATTACAAATTTTTAACCAGTGTGTACAACAAACCAGGAATAATAGAAATAAATGATAGCATTTTTAAAGCTAATCAGAATTTAATTGTTTTTATACAAACAGATTCTGCTTTTGAAGAACATTTTAAATATAACATTAAAACTATAAACGAAGCTAAACAAGCATTTATAAACGAATTGAAAAAAAATAATCCTGAAATAGCTAAATTAAATAACTTAAACGATTATTTCAAACCAAATTTATTCTTAAACAAAAATCTTACAAATCAAATAAAACAACAATTATTAAATGATATTTCTCCAACAAAAGGAATTATTCAGCAAGGAGAAATAATAATAAATAAAGGAGAAATTATTTCTACAGAAAAATTTTTGGTATTAGAATCTCTTCATAAAGAGTTTGTAAAAACATCGTACAATCCGTACTTGTTAGTAGGTCAATTTCTCACAATAGCTCTTGGTTTACTAATGATATTTTTATTTTTATACCACTTTCGCAGGGAAATACTTACACATTTTACCAAAACTTCATTTATTTTATCGTTAATTGTACTTTTTATTTTTATTGCTCAAAAGTTTTTTCAAATGGACAATAAAAGTATTTATATTGTTCCTTTTACCTTGCTTCCAATTATTATTCGTTCATTTTACGATTCTCGATTAGCACTTTTTATACATACTATAACAATATTAATTATTTCATATTTTTTACCAAATAGCTTTGAATTTATGTTTATGCAATATATGGCAGGAATTACAGCTGTTTTTGTTCTTATTAATGTTAGGCGACGTGCACAATTATTTTTAGCGGCATTATTTATTTTTATTACATATAGCATCATATATTTTGGTATTTCAATAGTTCAAACAGAAAGTGTTCAACAAATAGAATGGAAAAATCTTACATGGTTTGGAATAAATGCGCTTATGGTTCTTTCAGCATATCCACTTATATATATTTTCGAAAAATTGTTTGGTTTTATTTCTGATGTTACATTATTAGAACTTTCCGATACAAACCATCCATTATTAAGGCTTTTAGCAGAAAAAGCTCCTGGAACATTTCAACATTCTTTACAAGTAGCTAATTTATCAGAAGAAATTATTCAAAAAATTGGGGGAAATGCATTATTAGCCAGAGTAGGCGCTCTTTACCACGATATTGGTAAAATAGAACTTCCACAATACTTCATTGAAAATCAACATCAAATACCAAATCCACACAAAGATTTACAAGTTGACAAAAGTATAGAAATTATTTCTGGACATGTTAACTATGGAGTACAACTTGCAAAAAAATACAAATTACCAAAACCAATTATAGAATTTATTGAATCGCACCATGGAGATAGTACAATGCAATATTTTTACAAAACATACTTAATTGAACATCCTTCAGAGAAAGTAAATAAAGATTTATTCAGATATAAAGGCAATAAACCTTCGTCAAAAGAAACAGTTGTTGTTATGATAACAGATTCGATTGAAGCCGCATCAAGAAGTTTGAAAGATTTTAATGAAGAAACTATTCAAAAAATGATTGATAACATTATAGAACAAAAATTCGAAGAACATCAATTAGATAATGCACCTATAACTTTAAAAGAAATTACTATTATTAAAGATACTCTTAAAAAAAGATTAAAAAACATTTATCACAATAGAATTACTTACCCTACTATAGATTAACATTAAATTTAACTCCTATAACTATTTGGTCGTCTATTTGTTCAATTTCACCACGCCATTGAATATTTTCTTGTTCTATTAACTTTTCTTGCTCTTCCATTGGTAAATGATGAATTGAAAGTAAAAATTCCTTAAATCGTTTATACAAATACTTTTTGCCGTGTTCACCACCAAACTGGTCGGCAAAACCATCAGAGAACAAGTAAACAATATCTTTATCTAAAATTTTAATTTCATTTCTTGTAAAAGGTTCTTGTCTTCGTTCGTATAAACCAACAGGCATTTTATCTGGTTTATATTCTATAAGTTCGTTGTTTCTAATTAAATAAATTGGATTATTTGCGCATGAAAATTCCAACATATGAGTTTCGTAATTGTATGCAATTAGTGATATATCCATTCCATCTTTTGTTTCAAATTCTTTCCCCTCAGGATTTAAAGAATTTATAACTGCTTTTCGCAATTCATTTAAAACAATATCGGTACGATTTACTTCTGGCTTTATTACTATCTCATTCAACAAACTCGAACCTAACATACTCATAAATGCGCCAGGAACACCATGACCGGTACAATCTGCTGCTGCAACAATAAGAATTTTGGCATGTGTAAGGTTTTTAATAAAATAAAAGTCGCCAGATACAATATCTTTGGGGCGAAAGTATATAAACATATCTACATTTGTTCCTTGTATGTATTCTTTGGGAGGTAAAATGGCTTCTTGAATTCGTTTTGCATAATATATACTATCGGTAATGTCTTTATTTTTTTGCTCTATTAATTTATTTTTTATTTCTATTTCATTTTTTTGCTTAACAATTTCTTCTGTGCGTTCTTCAACAATCTTTTCTAATCTACGTTTATCGGCTTCCAATTTTCGTGTATATAATTTAATAGAAACTATAAAAATAATTATCGTAAATATTACATATAATACATAAGCCAATGTTGTACGGTACCATGGAGGTCTTATCTCAAAAGTAAAAGTTGCAATTTCGCTCTCCTGGTAATATATATTTCGAGCTTTAACTTTAAAAGTATATTTGCCTTCCGGTAAATTAGTATATTTAGCATTATTCTCGTTTGTCCAATTAGACCAGTGATCGTCGAAACCTTCTAATATGTATGAAAATTCAATTTTACTTTCTTCTTGATAATATGGTGCAGCAAAAGTAAACGTTAAAGCGTTATATTTATATTCTAAAACATAATTATTGTAATTTAAGTCCTGAACATACGAAATTTTATTGCTTGGATTATAATAAGCTCCATAAAAAAATACAGAATCATTATATATTAAACGAATACTTCTTATTAAAGCATAAAATTTTGACTTAGGTATTTCTTTTTTAGAATCGTAAGAGTACAAACCTTCGTTTGTTGCAATCCAAGTTATACCTGTTGGCTCTGAATAAACGTTGTAAATTGTTGACACCGGTATTCTTCTAAAAGTTATACTATCAACATAATATTTATTTAACTTGTTTGATATTAAATATAGCCTATTATTAATATTAAACCAAAACTGATTGTTGTAACCTTTAAAACAAGAGATTATATTAAGGTTTTCTTTGATTAACCATTCACCTAATTCATTATATTTTTCTACCTTATTTTTAACCTTATTGTAAAAGAACAATCCTTTAGATGTGCACAATAAAACATTTCCATTATAATAATTTAAGTATATATCATTTAATACTGGCAAATCATTATTTGAGTAATGTTTTATATTTCCTTCTTTCGATATACTATAAACACCATTTGATAAAGTACTAAACCATACATTTCCTTCGTCATCCTCTATAATGGACATAATAAAATCGTTTATATTAGATTGTTTTTCTATTTTATATTTTCCATTATAACTGCATTTATATAAACCATTTTGTGTTCCTAAATAAATATACTTTTTATCGTTTGTTTGTAATAAACATTCAACTATAAATTCTTTATCATCGGATATATTTTTTATTTTATTCCCGTCAAATTCAAACAACATACTTTGTGATGAAATCAGTAATTTTTCATCACCATTAAAATTAACAACTTCAATAAAATTAACAATATTATCTTTAAAATAATCTATTTTTTTGAAACTTGAGTTATATGTATTATTTTCTAATACAAATAAACCTGAACTTGTTGACGCATATAGTTTACCTTTGTAACGTCTAATACAATAAACATTCCCTTTTAACGATTGGTAATATCCAAAATATCTTAAAGGATTATGGTATTCTATTTTTGATATTCCGTTTAATGTTGTTGCCCATATTGTACCATCAATTTTACAATAATTAACAGAACTAACTTGCGATGAATTTAAGCCTAAACTATCATTTATTATATAATTCTTTCTCAATTTACTCGTAGAAACAACTAAACCACCATTTATAGTTGACCAAATTCTTGTATTATTATCGACATTGCAACTATGATAAGCATAATTATTAATAAGATATTTCCAAATAGACAAATTATCCTCTAATTCTAATAATTTTTTATTTACTAAGTCGTATATAAAAAACTTTAATCCATTAAATATAAGCCACTTATTAAAATTTAGCTCCTCTATAATTTGTATATCATAATTTTTTAATAGCTGAAAACCTTCTACTGAGTAAAATTTACCATCAACGTATTTTAATAATCCTGAATCTAAATTTGAAACATATATAAAACTATTAATATAAAATGAAAGCCAACTATTTTTAGGGAGCCTTACTTTTTTTATTTTATTTTTATTAAGATTATAAATATATATGTTAGAAGGAGAACAAAAATATACCTCCTGATTGTTTCCCACATAAGTCTTCCAAAAAGTTTGCTTCAATATAGTAGAATCGTTATATTGTTCAGCTAAAGAATAATATATAAGTTTGCCATTTGTATTTGGTTTAATACAACCAAAATCACCTTGAGCACCAACGTAAATAATTCCATTTGAATCGCAAGCTAATGAATATATGATTGTTTTTCTTTTAGATGGAATTAAATTCCAATTCTTACCGTCGTATTCTAATATATTTCCACTTGTGTTTGCAAAATATAAAATACCATACTTATTAACTACACTCATCCAATTTTCATTATGAGCATTATATTGTTTTGGAGCATAATTGGTAATAAGCGGTATTCCCTCCTTATTTATTTGTTGAGAATATATTTTAAAGGACATCAACAACAAAATAAATAATATTTTCCAAAATTTTATTTTCACCAAATAAAAGTAACTAATTAATTTATTATTATTTTCATTCTTGGTTTTTATAATTTATGCGAACCATCGCAAAAAGGATGTCTTTTAGATTTTCCGCATCTACATAATGATATAGAACTTTCAGTTGCAACCGGTTCATTATCTTCATTTAATAAAATAAAATTACCAGAAATTCTAATAGAACCATTCTTTACGATTGTAACAATTGTTTTTTCAGAATTTTTTGTATCGTGTTGAATTTCTTTTCGCCCATCAGAATTTCTATACCAAGTTAAAGCTTTTGTAGGACATCTGTCAACAACTTTAATTATCTCTTCTGAACTAGCTGCATCCATTTTTATCCAAGGTCTTGAAAAAGTATCGAAAACCTTAGGAAGTTCACGAATACAAACTGCCGAATGATCGCACAAATGAGGCTTCCAAACAACAGTTATTTCTCCATTAGTGTATTCTTTTATCAACTTATCCATATAGCAAAATATTTATTTTAATGAACTTTCAAAAACAATTTCATTTAAATTCTTACGAATTCGTTTTTTTTCTATTTCAGCTTTTTTAATTTCATCGGGCAAGTCATCTATTTTACCAAGATAACCCAAAGCTAATATTGCAACAACTTCAAGGTTTTCGTCGGCATTTATTACTTTTCTTATTTTCTCTTTATCAAAGCCACCCATTATATGGGAATATATACCAACATTCATAGCTTTAATAATCATATTTTGTACAGCTAAACCTAATTCGAACATTGCTGTAGTATTTTGCTTTAAATTATGTTCGTAATGCTTTAAGCAAGTTAAAACTATTAAAATAGGAGCAGTTACAGCCCATTTCTGATTAAATTCATTAAGTGCTGATAGTATTTCATTATAAAAATTATCATTCTTTCTTTTATCAGAAACAAAAAAACGCCAAGGTTGATTATTAAAAGAACTAGGAGCCCAACTTGCAGCTTCAAGTATTAATTTAATATCTTTATCAGAAATTTGCTTTGATTTATCAAAAGCTCTTGGACTATATCTTTCAAAAATTTCTTTCATTATTATAAAATTCACCAACAAAGTTAATAAGTATTGTAAAAATACAAACTATATAGAAAATATTTGTTTTTTAACATATAATTTACCTTTTTATTTGTTAATCAAATAATTATACATATTGTTATTTTTATAACATTGTTATTTTACTAACATTTATCATTTTTTATTTCACATAGGATACATATTTTTGTATCGAAAAAAATTTTTTTATGAAAAAATTAAATCGTTTTGAAGACTTTTATCAATTAAAAGAAAGTTTAAAGAAAGAACTTGAAATTAAAAGAGAGTCACTACAAATAAAGGTATCTATGGCAACTTGTGGAATAGCTTCAGGGGCAAATAATATAAAAGATTACCTAGAAAAAGAACTTAATAAAAGAAGCATTAAAGCAGAAATAATTCCTACAGGTTGTATGGGATACTGTTATGCAGAACCAACTATTGAAGTTTCTATCAATAATAAGGAAAGTGTTATTTTTGGTTTCTTAGATGAAAACAAAATTGACTTAATTATTGAAAAATACATTATAGAAAAAAATTCTGATTTGAATTTTAAATTGGATAAAAACTTTGAAACTGTATAGAAATATGGAATATAATAAAAAACAACTTAGAATTGCTTTACGTAATTGTGGCTATATAAATCCTGAAAAAATAGAAGACTACATTGTTAACGATGGTTATAGTGCTTTAGTAAAATGTTTAAAAGAACTTAAACCAACAGATGTTATAGAAATTATAAAAAAGTCGGGATTAAGAGGAAGAGGTGGAGGAGGTTTCTTAACTGGTTTAAAATGGGAAATAACGTACAACAGTCCAGGTAACAAAAAATACATTGTTTGTAATGCCGACGAAGGTGACCCTGGTGCTTTTATGGATAGAAGCATATTAGAAGGTGATCCACATTCTGTTTTAGAGGCTATGGCTATAGCTGGATATGCTATTGGAGCTGATGAAGGTTTAATATACATTCGTGCAGAATACCCTCTTGCTATTGAACGACTTAAAATAGCTATAAATCAAGCAAGAGAGTATGGTTTTTTAGGAGAAAATATTCTTGGCTCTGGATTTAATTTCGATATAAATTTAAGATATGGAGCTGGAGCTTTCGTTTGTGGTGAAGAAACTGCACTAATACACTCAATGGAAGGACTACGCGGCGAACCAACATTTAAACCTCCTTTCCCTTCTGTTTCCGGATATAAAGGGTATCCAACAAACGTAAACAATGTTGAAACATTTGCTAATATCCCGATAATAATAAATAAAGGAGCCGAATGGTACGCATCAATAGGAACAGAAAAAAGTAAAGGTACTAAAGTTTTTGCATTAGCAGGTAAAATTAATAATGTAGGGCTTATAGAAGTCCCTATGGGATTGACTTTAAAAGAAGTAATATTTGATATAGGTGGAGGAATAAAAGACAATAAAAAATTTAAAGCAGTTCAAACTGGAGGTCCATCAGGTGGTTGCTTAACAGAAAAACATTTAAACACGCCTATTGAATACGATACATTGATAGAAGCTGGTTCTATGATGGGTTCGGGTGGAATGATAGTTATGGACGAAGATGATTGTATGGTTTCTGTTGCAAAATTTTATTTAGAATTTACTGTTGAAGAAAGTTGTGGAAAATGTTCACCTTGTAGAATAGGAAACAAAAGGCTGTACGAGTTGCTCGAAAAAATTACTAACGGCGAAGGTACAATAGAAGATTTAGAACTACTTAGAAATTTAAGCAATGTAATTAAAGAAACTTCACTATGTGGTTTAGGGCAAACTTCTCCCAACCCTGTTTTATCAACATTAGATAATTTTTACGAAGAATACCTTGAACACGTAACAGAAAAAAAATGTAGAGCCGGACAATGTAAAAAATTAGTTCGTTATTACATTATACCCGAAAATTGCGTCGGTTGTACAGCTTGTGCAAGAAACTGTCCTGTTAATGCAATTGCTGGTGAACGAAAACAAATACACGAGATAAACCAAGATATTTGTATTAAATGTGGAGCTTGCTTAGAAAAATGTAAATTCAATGCAATATATGTTAAATAAAATATAGAACCTTTATGAATACCATAAAAATAGACGGCAGACAAATAGAGATAGAAAATGGAGCTACTATATTAGAAGCAGCTAAAAAGGCAAACATAAATATACCTACTCTATGTTACATGAGATTAGACGATTTCAAAATTGAAAATAAACCTGGTGGCTGTAGAATTTGTGTTGTAGAAATTAAAGGAAGAAAAAACCTTGTTCCAGCCTGTGCCACAAAATGCACAGATGGAATGGAAATATTTACTAGCAATATAAGAGTATTAAATGCCAGGAAAACCATTATGGAGCTAATTTTATCAGACCATCCTTTCGATTGTTTAATTTGTCCTAAAAGTGGGAAATGCGATTTACAAAAATTAGCTCAAGATTTAGGAATACGCGAAATTAATTATAAAGGAGAACAATCAACTTATAGAAAGGATACTTCACCATCAATAATTCGCGATGTTGATAAATGTATTATGTGCCGACGTTGCGAAACTATGTGTAACACTGTACAAACAGTCGGAGCCTTAAGTGCAGTTAATAGAGGATTTATGGCTGTAGTTGCACCTGCATTTGAACAAGATTTGGTAAAAAGTACTTGTACATATTGTGGTCAGTGTGTGGCAGTTTGTCCTACTGGTGCGCTCACTGAAGTTGACGATACAAACAAAGTAGTAAGAGCATTAGCTAATCCCGAGAAAATTGTTATTGTTCAAACAGCACCAGCCGTCAGAGCAGCTTTAGGTGAAGAATTTGGAATGGAACCGGGAACGCTTGTTACAGGAAAAATGGTTGCCGCATTACGCAGATTAGGCTTTAAATATGTATTCGATACCGATTTTGCAGCAGACCTAACAATTATGGAAGAAGCTGCAGAATTTCTTGACCGTTTAACCAGATACTTAAATGGCGACAAAACCGTACGATTACCTATTCTTACTTCTTGTTGCCCAGCTTGGGTTAATTTCTTCGAAGAGTATTACCCCGATTTATTAGATGTTCCATCTACAGCAAAATCTCCACAACAAATGTTCGGAGCAATAGCAAAGTCTTACTTCGCCCAAAAATTAGGCATAGATAGAGAAAAATTAGTTGTTGTTTCCATAATGCCTTGTTTAGCTAAAAAGTACGAATGCCAACGAAATGAATTTAAAATAAACGGTAACCCCGATGTTGATTATGTTCTATCTACTCGAGAATTAGCAGCTCTTATTAAGCAATCAAACATAAATTTCTTAGATTTACCAGATGAAAATTTCGACCTTCCTTTAGGCGAATCTACTGGAGCAGGTGTAATTTTTGGAACAACTGGCGGAGTTATAGAAGCTGCTTGCCGAACAGCATACGAAATTTATACTGGGGAAAAATTAGAAAAAATTGAATTTACTCAACTTAGAGGACTTGAAAATCTTCGTATTGCAGAAGTAAATTTTAATGGAATAAAAATTAAAATAGGAATAGCTCACGGTCTAGGCAATGCACGAAAACTTCTCAATCAGGTAAGAAATGGCGATACTCAATTGCATGCTATAGAAGTAATGGCTTGTCCTGGTGGATGTATCGGAGGAGGCGGTCAACCATATCATCATGGCAAAATAGATATAATTCAAAAACGTGCTAAAGCTATTTATCAAGAAGATGCTAACAAACCTATACGCAAATCACACGAAAACCCTGCAATAATAGAATTATACGAAAAATTTCTTGGTAAACCATTAAGCGAAAAATCACATCAATTGCTACACACACATTATTTTTCTAAAGAAAATGAAATTATTATAAACGAAGAATAAAATTATACTTTTATGGTAACAATTAAAATATCTGAAAATAAAATTAAAAAGATAAAAGAAATTTGCCAAAAATTTAATAACGACGAAGGAGAATTAATTAATATATTACATGCTGTACAAAACGAATTTGGTTACTTACCTGCTGAAGTGCAAGAAATAATTGCAAAAGAATTAAAAACATCCGTTGCTAAAATATATGGCATAGTAACTTTTTACTCTTTCTTTACAATGACACCAAAAGGTAAATATCCGATTAACGTTTGCATGGGAACAGCATGTTATGTTAGAGGTGCCGAAAAAGTTCTTGACGAATTGAAAAAACAGTTAAATATTAAAATTGGCGAGTGTACACCAGACGGAAAATTCTCAATAAACTGTTTACGTTGTGTAGGAGCATGCGGATTAGCTCCTGTAATAATGATTGGCGATAAAACTTATGGTAGAATTGCACCCGAGCAAGTTAAAGATATACTTAACGAATATCAATAAAAATAATTAAGTATTCGCTATTAAATAAAGAAAAACTTCACAATTGTTAAACGATTGCTCAATATTTTAACTATATTAAGTCGTGGTCAATAAAAAACTACAAGATATTTAAAAAATAAAATACCTAAAAAATACTTGTTTTTATTACAATCTTTAAAATAAAGTTTAAACATAATTTGATGTAATAAAATAATATTTTGTACCTTTGCACTCCAAAATTTTGAGATTTGTTTATGATAAAAATAACTCTACCAGATAATAGAGTAATAGAATTTGAAAAAGGAATTACTGGTTTAGATATTGCTAGGTATATTAGTAGGTCGCTTGCAGAAGATGCATTAGCTATATCAGTTAATGACGAATTGTGGGATTTAACTAGACCAATTGAAACCGACGCTAAGATTAAAATACATACATGGGAAGACGACGAAGGTAAACATGCATTTTGGCATAGTTCAGCACATTTAATGGCCGAAAGTATCGAACAGCTTTATCCGGGAACCAAATTTGGAATTGGACCTGCAATAGAAAATGGCTTCTATTATGATGTTGAATTTCCGGAAGGCATAGTAATTACAGAATCTGACCTTCCGAAAATAGAAGCCAAAATGAAAGAATTAGCTCAACGCAAAGAAAATATTGTAAGAAAAAATATTACTAAACACGAAGCTATTGAATTTTTTAGTAAAAAAAATGATTACCTAAAATTAGAATTAATATCTGAATTAGAAGACGGTACTATAAGTGTTTATCAACAAGGTAATTTTACCGATTTATGTCGTGGACCTCATTTACCACACACTGGATATATTAAAGCTATAAAAATAATGAGTATAGCAGGTGCTTACTGGCGCGGAGATGAAAAACGAAAACAACTTACACGTATATATGGAATTGCTTTTCCAAAACAAAAATTGCTTGATGAATATTTAGCTATACTCGAAGAAGCAAAAAAACGTGATCATCGTAAAATAGGTAAAGAATTAGAACTTTTTATGTTCTCACCTTCTGTCGGTAGCGGATTACCAATTTGGCTACCTAAAGGCACTCAATTAAGAGAACGACTCGAAAACTTTTTAAAAAACATACAAAAAAAATACGGTTACCAACAAATAATCACACCTCATATAGCACAAAAAGAGTTATATATAACATCTGGTCATTTCGAAAAATATGGCAAGGATTCTTTTCAACCAATTCATACACCACAAGAAGGCGAAGAATTTCTTTTAAAACCTATGAATTGCCCTCACCATTGTGAAGTATATAAAAGTAAGCCACGTTCTTACAAAGAATTGCCTTTAAGATTAGCCGAATTTGGAACAGTTTATAGATACGAACAAAGTGGCGAACTTCATGGACTTACACGCGTTAGAGGATTTACACAAGATGATGCTCATATTTTTTGCCGACCCGATCAATTAAAAGAAGAATTTATAAAAGTAATAGACATTGTATTATACATATTCAAAACATTAAACTTTACAAACTATACTGCACAAATTTCACTTCGAGACCCACATAATAAAGAAAAATACATAGGAAGCGACGAAAATTGGGAAAAAGCCGAAAAAGCCATTATAGAAGCCGCTGAAGAAAAAGGTATGAGCACAACAATTGAAATTGGCGAAGCTGCCTTTTACGGTCCTAAACTCGACTTTATGGTAAAAGACGCTATTGGTAGAAAATGGCAATTAGGAACCATACAAGTTGATTATAATTTACCAGAACGCTTCAATCTTGAATACATCGGCGAAGACAATCAAAAGCATAGACCTGTTATGATTCACCGTGCACCATTTGGTTCTATGGAAAGATTTGTTGCTGTTCTAATAGAACATACTGCCGGAAAATTTCCATTATGGTTAACCCCAGAACAAGCAGTAATATTACCCATAAGCGAAAAATATAACAATTATGCAAAAAAAGTTGAAAATTTGTTAAATTTTTACGATATTCGCAGCTTCGTTGATGAACGTAATGAAAAAATTGGCAAAAAAATACGAGACAATGAATTGAAAAGGATTCCTTATCTCCTTATCGTTGGAGAGAAAGAAGAAAAAGGAGAAACATTATCGGTGAGAAAACAAGGAGAAGGAGATAAAGGAAGTATGACAATTGAAAAATTTGCCAAAATGATTCAAAACGAAATTAACGAAACATTAAAAGAATTATAAAAAGGAGGTATAACAAAAAAATAATCAGATGCCAAACAAAAAAGACGATTTAGAGTTTCAGTACAAAATTAACGAACAAATACGAGCTAAAGTTGTTCGATTAGTTGGCGATAATATCGAAAATCCAGGAATTTATTCAATACAAGATGCGCTAAAAATTGCTCAAAATATGGAATTAGATTTAATAGAAATATCGCCTACAGCACAACCTCCTGTGTGTAAGATTTTAGACTATCAGAAATTCTTATACCAACAAAAAAAGAAACAAAAAGAAATGAAGGCCAAAACAGCAAAAATTATCGTTAAAGAAATTCGTTTTGGCCCTAATACAGACGATCATGACTACAATTTTAAACTAAAACACGCCATAAACTTTTTGCAAGAAGGAGCTAAGGTTAAAGCTTATGTATTTTTTAAAGGTCGCTCAATTCTCTATTCAGATCAAGGTAAAGAATTGCTCGAACGTTTTATTAAAGATTTAGAACCTTTTGCAAAAGTTGAACAAGAACCCAAATTGGACGGAAAAAGGATGATAATAATGCTTGCACCATTAACTTCTAAGAAGAAATAATCATTGTATAACCTAAATAAAAAGGAGAAAGTAATGCCAAAAGTAAAGACAAATTCAGGCGCTAAAAAAAGATTTAAAATAAGCGCTAGCGGTAAAATAAGAAGAAAACATGCTTATAAAAGTCATATCCTTACAAAAAAGTCGAAAAAACGTAAAAGAAATCTTGGTTATTTTACAGACGTTGATTCGACAAGAATAGAAGGTATAAAACTTTTATTAGGCATGAAATAGTAAAATTATTGTTTAACCAGAATGTTTTAGCACAAAAGATTAGTTAAAAAAACTAACGCTAAACATTCATAAAATTAATGTATTATGCCACGTTCAGTTAATTCAGTAGCATCAAGAGCTAGAAAGAAAAAGATTTTAAAAAGAACAAAGGGGAGTTTTTTGTCCCGTAAAAACGTATGGACAGTAGCAAAAAATTCTTGGGAAAAAGGCCAGCTTTATGCTTATAGAGACCGTAGAAACAAAAAACGAGAATTTCGTGCATTATGGATTCAACGCATAAATGCTGCTGCCCGTGAACACGGAATGTCATATTCCGAATTTATGGGAGCAATCCATAAGCATGGAATAGAATTAAGTAGAAAAGTTTTAGCAGACTTAGCGATGAATAATCCAAATGCTTTTGAAGAAATCGTAAAAACTGTTAAAAAATAGTTATTTGTTTAAAATTTGTAACATAGGGAAGCGAACTTGCTTCCCTTTTTCATATTTTTACTTCAAAAAAAAATGAACATAGCAATAATTGGATACGGAAAAATGGGTAAAGAAATAGAACGATTGGCTTTACCCAAACACAATGTAGTAAGTATTATTGATATTGATAACCAAAAAGAAATAGAACAGTTACACGATAAAAAAACTGATGTTGCAATAGAATTTACAAATCCAGAAAGTGTTATAAACAACATAATATCTTGTTTTAAACAAAACATTCCTATAGTATGTGGGACAACTGGCTGGCATAATAAACTAAAAATTGTTGAAGAAGAATGTAAAAAATATAATGGCTCATTATTATATTCGAGCAATTTTAGCATAGGAGTTAATTTGTTTTTTTATCTTGTAAAACAATCGGCACAATTACTAAATTCCTATTATAATTCGTACAATATTTCAATTGAAGAGATACATCACGTACAAAAAAAAGATAGCCCAAGCGGAACTGCTATAACAATGGCAAACATTATTATGAAAGAAATAAAAAATATTGAAAAATGGATAAACTATTTAAACACGCAACACGAACATGTAAATAAGCAAGAACTTCCTATTTTTTCAAAAAGAATAGAAAATGTTATAGGAATACATAAATTAACATACGAATCGGATATTGATATAATATCTTTAAATCACGAAGCTAAAAACAGAAAAGGTTTTGCATACGGAGCAATTTTGGCTGCAGAGTATATAAAAGATAAAAAAGGAATATATACTATGAACGACCTTTTAAATATAAATATTTAATATTATGAAAATAAAAGCATTAGAACCAGTTATAAAATTATACAAAAATAAGTGGGTACGTTTTTCGTTCGCAACTATAATCTATATTTTATGGGTAATTTGGATAGGCTATTATTGGCTACTATTAGGTTTGCCAATAGTTTACGACGTCTATATTTCTAAAAAAGTAAATTGGGCATTCTGGAAAAAACGCGGAAAAAAACCTTCAAAATTAATAGAATGGATTGATGCAATTATATTTGCTGTAGTAGCAGCTACATTAATTCGTACTTTTTTTATAGAAGCATTTACAATACCTACATCATCAATGGAAAAAACTTTACTCGTTGGCGATTATCTTTTTGTTAGCAAAGTAAGTTATGGTCCAAGAATTCCTATGACTCCCCTATCCTTTCCTTTTGTTCATCATACTATGCCTTTTAGCGAAACTGCTCGTTCATTTGTAGAATGGGTAAAATGGCCATATAAAAGATTAGCAGGCTTAGGTAAAGTAGAAAGATACGATATGGTAGTTTTTAATTTTCCTGAAGGAGACACTGTTGCATTAAAACGACAAGCCGAAAGTTATTACGATTTATGTCGAAGATATGGCAGAAACAGAGTTTGGAACGATAAAATAAACTTTGGCGATATTATTTATCGTCCACTCGATAAGAAAGAAAACTACATAAAACGATGCGTTGCTTTACCAGGAGACAAAATAGAAATTAGAAATACTGTACTTTACATTAACGACGAACCACAAGATAATTTACCATTTCTACAAAAAAATTATGAAATTGTAACTAATGGATTACCTTTGAATACAAGAAATCTTGAAAGACTTGGTATTTCAAAAGAAGATATTCAATTTTCATTAATGACACAATTTCAAGTTTACGATTCTATTAATAAAGTCAATACAATTCATTATTTTTTACCGCTAACAGAAGAAAAGGCAAAAGCATTACGTTCATATCCTAATGTTTTATCGGTAAGTGTTGCAGAAATTAAGGAACGTGAAGATGTATTTCCGCAAGACAGCACTATTTCATACAACAGAGATAACTTCGGACCAATAATTGTTCCTGCAAAAGGACAAACGGTTGAATTAACAATTCGGAATTTACCTATTTATAGAAGAATTATAGAAGTTTACGAAAAAAATAAGCTAGAAATAAAAGAAGGTAAAATATATATAAATGAAAAAGAAGCCAATACATATACATTTAAAATGGATTACTACTTTATGATGGGCGACAATCGTCATAATTCTCAAGATAGCCGCTTTTGGGGATTTGTACCAGAAGATCATATTGTAGGTAAACCTGTTTTTATATGGTTATCGCTCGATAAAGATAAATCTTTCCCCAAAAACATTCGTTTCGACAGAATGTTTAGAATAGTAAAAAAATAATTTATGCCCAGAAAAAAAATAAAAGCAATAAATCAATGGATAAAAGCTTTTGTTGTTTCTATTATAATTCTGTGGTTCTTCAAAACATTTTTTTTTGAATTTACAATTGTTCGTAGCACTAAAATGGAAAATACCCTATATAAAGGAGATATCGTATTTATTAGCAAATTAACACCTGGACCAAGAATGCCAATAACATTACTTAGTATTCCTTTTTTTGGAAATAATTTACCTTTTTCAAATACAGCATCTTACCTTGATTGGATTACATTGCCATATATGAGAATTAACCTAATAGATATAAAAAGAAATGATGTTATTGCGTTTAATTACCCAGTTGAATTCGATGCACCTACCGATAAAAAAAATATAGAAATTAAGCGTTGTGTGGGACTACCTGGAGACACTGTTAATATACACGATAAAAAAGTATTTGTAAACAAAAATCTAATCGAAGATTCACCTAATTGCAAATATCGTTACCGCATAACAGCACAAGAACTTTTAGATAGCGTTTTTTTTAATAAATACCAAATTACTTACTGTCATCTTATTGCTAAGCCTTATATTTACGACGTTATTATATCGAATAATATTGCCGATAGTATTGTAAAAGATCCTATTGTTAAAAGAGTTCAATTACTAAAAACCATCAATTTGCCTAAATTTATGAAAATATTTCCATACAGTCCCTACGTATCGTGGAGTTTCGATTACTTTGGTTCTTTATATGTTCCAAAAAAAGGTCAAACAATTACTCTTACTAAAGAAAATATTTATTATTACAAACAAATTATAGAAGTTTATGAAAACAACAAACTTACTATACTAAACGATACTATTTTTTATATTAACGATAAATTTTCGTATAAATACACTTTTAAATACAATTATTATTTTGTTCTTGACGATAATCGCGACCAAGCAAAAGATAGTCGTTATTGGGGATTTTTGCCCGAAACTCATATTATAGGCAAAGCAAAGTTTGTTTTATTTAATGTTGATAAATATAAGAATAGGTTTATTAAATCAATCAACTAAATGAAAGTATTTATTAAATTCTTGGTAAAATTTATTCCACGCAAATACTTAATTCGTTTTAGTAATTTATTTAGTTTTTTTATACAACCGTTTTACTATGGAAATAAGTATCATTGTCCTGTGTGTAACGGAAGTTTCAGGAAATTATTGCCATACGGAAATAAGGGCGCCGAAAATCGCCTTTGTCCTAAATGCCTTAGCCTAGAACGACATCGTTTATTATGGCTTTTTATGAAAAAAAATTTAAATATTTTCGATAAAAACATAAAAGTTTTACATATAGCCCCTGAACAACCATTTATAAAAAGATTTAAAAAACAAACAAAGTGGATATACATAACGGCAGATCTCGAATCGCCGTTAGCAAATGTAAAAATGGATATTAAAAAAATGCCTTTTAACAACGAAGAATTTGATTTTGTAATTTGTAATCACGTTCTCGAACATATAGATGATGATATAACAGCAATGAAAGAAATTTATAGAGTAATGAAAAAAGAAAGCATGGCTATATTACAAGTACCTATTGATTATAAAAGAACTAATACTTATGAGAATTCTAAAATAACAACGCCAGAAGAACGTGAAAAACATTTTGGACAGTACGACCATGTTCGTGTGTATGGATTAGATTACACCGATAGATTAAAAAGTGTAGGTTTTAAAGTTGAAGTAAATTCATTTGTTAAAACAATTGATCCACAAGATATTGATAAATACAGACTTGACTTAAACGAACTTATTTACATTGCCTACAAACAATAACTATGAACAGATCTATATTAATTACTGCATATTATCCGCCAATAACTTATTTTTCGGCCATACTTAATTCCGAAGAAATTATTATAGAAATGCAAGAAAATTACAATCGTCAAACCATACGCAATCGTTGTTATATATTATCGGCAAATTGTGTTCAAATGCTTAGTGTTCCTATAGTAAAAACTAATAATAAAAAAATTACACAAATTGAAATAGATTACAACATACCATGGCAAAATAAACATGCTCATGCGATAAAATCGGCATACGGAAAAAGTCCATTTTTTCAATATTATTACGAAGAACTTATAAAACCAATATTTAAAAAACACCGTCTTTTAATTGAATTAAATAATGATATTCTAAAAACCTGTTTAAACATTCTAAACATTTCGACTAAAATAAATTACACAACAACATACATAAAAAACTACGTTAATAACAATGATTATCGCAAAATTTTCAACAAAAAATATCCTCCTTTTCTTGTAAAAAATTACCCTATTAAACCATACATACAAACTTTTAACGATAGATTCGATTTTATACTAGATCTTTCTATTATAGATTTAATTTTTAATACTGGATATGAAGCTCTGCTGTATTTAAAAAATTAGTAATGAATTAAATACGAACTTCAAAACAAATAATTTGCCTCCCAAACAAACGCTTTAATGCCAACATCGGAATTTATTTCGTCTAAATATTTTAATGCTTTTTGCAAACCTTCTAATTTATCATCATCTACAACAGTAATAATAGCACTATTTTCTTCTGGCCAAGTATGTGTTCCCATACGTGGCTCACCTTTCAAACCTTGTCCATAAACAGTTTCCCATCGAGTATATGCCTTTATAGATAATTTTTCAAAAATGTACAGTATTTGTTCGCTTACAGCTTTATTATGAATTATCATTACAGCTTTCATAAAATAGTTTAATATTTATTTAGTTAAAACTTTATCTAGTATAGCAAATTCAGACTGAAATTTATTTTTTAATCGACGACGGCTTCCCGAACGAATAAAAACGTAGTAGGCTACCGGTACTATTATAAGACTTATTAAAGTAGTAAAAAACAATCCCCCAATAACAGATATTCCAATAGGTGCCCATTGTTCACTACCTTCACCAGTGCTTAAAGCCATTGGTAACATACCAAGCATAGTTGTTGTAGCAGTCATTAAAATAGGTCTTAAACGTGAACGCCCTGCTTCAACAATTGCCTCGAACAATTTCATACCTCTGTCGCGTAAAAGATTGGTAAAATCAACTAAAATTATAGAATTTTTAACAGCAATGCCTATAAGCATAAAAGCCCCGAGTAAAGAATTAACACTAAAAGATATTCCTGTAATCCACAAAGATAAAAATACACCGCTAAATGCAAATGGAATAGCTGCCATAATAATAATAGGCATTAAAAAGGATTCGAATTGTGCAGCCATAGTAATATAAACTAACACAGATGCAACAAGCATTAACAAAATAATATCGCGAAACGATTCCTGCTGATCCTGATAAGCACCACCTATTACTATATCAACATTTTTAGGCACTTGAGTTTCGGATATAATTTTTTCTATTGATTTTGCTAATTCATTTAACGAAATTTTTTCTGGTTTAACAGATATTTTTATCAAACGTTGTTTGTTTTCGTGTTCTATAACCGGCAAAGATGTTATATCTACTAATTTTGCTATGTCGGATAAATAAACTTTATTACCTTGTGGAGTTTTGAATGAAATGTTTTTAAACGATTCTATATCATTTCTAATATCACTCTTTAAACGAAAAATTACATCGTATTCTTTCCCTTCTTCTTTATACTTAGTAGCAATAAAACCGGTAATGTAATTTCTTAAAGTAGCCGAAACAAAAGCTGTATTTAATCCCATTTGCGATAATTTAACTTGATCAAAAACAATTTTTAACTCGGGCTTTTCATTTTCCTGACTGATTAACACATCGCGTGCTCCTTTTATTTCTTTAATTTTAGAAGCTAACAAATTTGAATATGCTAAAGATTGTTGAATATCAAAACCAAAAACTTTGACTTCTACATTGTTTTGCGAGCCCATTCCCCCCATAGCAGCAGAATAACTTAAATCGTATTTTATTACTTCGGGCATACTATCCAACAACTTACGAAATTCTTCGCCTACTTCAAAAACTGTACGTTTTCTTTCTCCTGGATTTTTTAAACGTATCATAACTTGAATAATATTGTTAGCATTTGAGCTAAAAGCAGATATAAACGAAGCTTCGTCGGATGCACCAGCTGAAATAGCATATGCTTGAACTTCGTCCGAAAATTTATGACGCAATATATTTTCAATTTTCTTTATTGTTTCTTCTGCTTTTTCAACTTTAATACCTGTTTGAAGTTGAACTTTACCTGTCATAATACTTTGGTCTGCTTGTGGTAAAAAATCGGCACCTATCCTGGTTAAAAGAAAAACGGAAAATGCAAATATTACTATTACAAATATTAATGTTGAAACTTTGTGTCGTAAAACAAAAGTTATAGAGTTTTTGTAAAAATTATCTAATTTATTCAATGCTTTACCAAACGTTTTATCCCAAAGATTTTCTTTTTTTATTTTGCTTTGAAAATTACTAGACTTTAATACTTGCGAGCTTAACATTGGTGTTAACGATATTGCAGCTATTGTGCTAACAACAATTGTAATGCTTACTATCCAACCAAAAGAATTAAATAATGCACCTGTAAAACCAGTTAATAATGTCAATGGCATAAACACAGCAACAATAACAACGGTTGTAGCTATTACAGCTAACCAAACTTCGTTTGTTCCATAAATAGCTGCCTCGCGACGAGTACTACCACGTTCTAAATGTTTAATTATATTCTCTAAAACTACTATTGCATCATCTACAACCATTCCTATGGCAATTGTTATTGCCGATAAAGTAATTATATTAAGCGACTCGTTAGCAACAAACAAATAAACAATACCACTCATAAGCGAAATAGGTATAACTGTTAAAACAATTAAAGATGGTCGCCAGCGTCCTAAGAACAATATAACAACAATTGATACGAAAAGCAATGCAAGTATAATGGTTTCGGTTAAATTGTTTATTGAATTTAAAATAGTCTGCGAAGTATCGAAAATTGTTTCAATTTTTACATCAGATGGTAATGTTGGTTTTATTTTTTCAATTTCTTTTTTTACTTTTTCGGCAACCTTTACAGTATTTGTTCCAGACTGTTTCATAACCAACAAACGCAAACCTTTGCCAGAATTTATTCGCTCAATAGTAGAACGGTCTCTTAATGTATCTCTTACTGTTGCTATATCAGATATTTTAATACTACGTCCATTCTGAAAAGTTAGTACTAGGTTTTTAATTCTTTCTGATGAAACAAATTCGCCTTCAACCGAAATTTTATATTCCATATCGTCTGTTTTTACAGAGCCAACAGGAATATTTATATTTTCAGCTTTTACTAATTGAGCAATTTGATCGAAAGTAATTCCATAACTATTCAATAATTGTATGTCAAACTCAACATAAACTGCTCTTTTAGGGCTTCCGATAGTCATTGCCGAAGCTACACCATCTATTCTGTTTAACTGATTTATTACCTTATCTTCCAAAATTTTACTTATTCCGTCATAATTTTTATCGGCTGTTACTGCATAAAACAAAATTGGCATCTGTGATGTCGAAAACTTTAAAATAGTTGGTCTATCAACTCCGGATGGTAAAAATGGAACCACACGGTCAATTACATTTCTAATATCATTTGCTGATTCGTCAAGGTTAGTTCCAAAATTAAATTCTACTGTTATAATAGAGATATTATCACTTGAACGTGATGTAATTTTTTTTAAGTTATTCAACGCACTTAGTTGCTCTTCTATTGGTTTTGTTATGTTTTGTTCAATATTTTCAGAATTTGCGCCTGGATATGTTGTTAAAACAGTAATTGTCGGAAATTCTATTTCAGGAAAATAGTCAATAGCTAATCGGCTTAATGAATATATTCCGATAACTATAACAGCTATAAAAATCATCAATGTTGTTATCGGTTTTTTTACTGCAGATTCGTAGATACTCATAACTATGTTTTTTTACTGAATAACTTTTATTTTAGCACCATCTATAAGTTTTTCTTGTCCTACAACAACTATATTGTCGTTTTCTTTTAAATCGTTGGAAGAAATAACGGTATAATTATCAACAATTTGCTCTCGATTAACAAAAACCTGACGAGCAACGTTGTTTTCGTTCTTAAAAACATAATATTTAGCTGTTCCCTGCAATTTTTGAACAGAAATAGATGGAACTATCATAGCTTTTATTTTTCCAACATTTATTTTAGCAACGGAAAACATACCTGGTCTTAACAAATTGTTTTTATTTGGAATAGATATTTCAACTCTGAATGTTTTACTTAGTGGATCAATAGTTGGATAAATCTGATGAACTTTTGCTTCGAAAGTTTGATTTGGATACATACCAAAATACATTTCAACAGGCATATTATTATTTATTAATTTAAAATAAGATTCTGGTATATCTATTAAAGCTTTTAAGGTTGAAATTTGTTCAATGGTTACCATTGCAGCTTTACCATCTTTGGTATTTGGTGCAGCAGAAAACATTTCTCCTTCGTTATAATAACGGGCTGTAACTACACCGCTTATTGGAGCTTTTAAAAACACATTACGTTCAATAAAACTATAGCTGTTTTTGGTTACTTCGTAATTAGTTTTAAACTGTTCGAACTGTTGTTTAGAAATGGCTTCTATTTTAACCAGTGAATCCATTCGCCTATAATCTTTTTCAAGCTGTTGTAACTGCAATTTTGTTGTTTGATACTGTGTAGGATCCATCTCAGCAATCAATTGTCCTTCCTGAACTACACTTCCAACATCAACCAAAATTTTTTCAATTTTACCCGGACTTGAAGGAACTAAATGAACTTTTTTCCAACTTTCAACTATTGAATTTATTTCTATAAATTTATCAATTTCTTTTATTTCAACTTGTTTAATTTTAACGTTAAACACCTGCTCGTTTAAGGCATTATTATCATCAACTTTTGACGAGCTACAAGAAATTAACAATGCTAAAAAAATAAATGTAGCAATTAGTAAATAGATTAACTTTTTCATATAAAAAACTAATTTTTAATGTTCAACAATTTTTCCATATTTGTTTTTGCAGTAATAAGCTCCATCGTAGCTGTAATAAAATTATTTTCGGCATTTAAATAATTTGAGTTTGCTTGTGTTAAATCGAGACTTGAAACTGTACCTTGTAAGTATTTATTTTCTACATTAGAATATACTCTTTTTGCAATATCAACATTTTGTTTTTGTGCATAATAGTTATCGAGTGCATTCTTTAAATTGTATCGCATTTGTTTTTCTTGTATAATCAGCTGTTCGGCAACTGTTTCGGTAGCAAATTTGGCTTTTTCGTACTGAATGCGAGCCTTTGCATATTGAGTGTAATTTTGAGAACCGGCAAATATTGGTATGTTAAACGACAGACCAAGTACTTTTGATGGAAACCAGTTTAAATCATTCATTTCGTTACCTTGCCCTGTTTTTGTATAATTATAAAAACCAGCAATAGAAGGCAAAACATCTGCTTTTTCCTTATCTACTGCAAGTTTAGCCATTTTTTCCTGTGTTTTTAATATTTGAAAATCGTGCGATGATGATACATCAAAAGGATTCGACAAAAGTTGTAGAATTTGCTGCTCGTTTATAAGTTCTTCAAGCGATGTTGTAAGTTCAATAATTTGTGCAGTATCTAAACCGAGATTAAAACGCAATAAATTTAAAGTTAATTGCATATTTCTGTCTAAACTATGTCGGGCATTTTTTAAGTTTGTTATGGTAATATCAACCTGATCTACATCTGTACTTTGTAACATTCCTAATGAATACATTGCTTTTGTTTTTTCGAGAACTGTTTCTAAATTTCTAATGTTATTATCAATTATATTCAGCGACTTTTTAATAACAAGAGCAGATGTATAGAATGTTTTAACAGAAGCAATTACATCATTTTCAGTTTTTAAATAACCAAGTTCTGATAACTTTTTACTTTCTTCGGCCATTTTAATACCTACAATAAGCGGTGCACTAAGTATAAGTTGCTGACCTTTTACAGCCCAACTCGTTTGATATTGTACTCCAAACTGCACAGGTATGTACTTCCCTGGTTGACCAAACATAATTCCCGGTAACAATACCGTATTTAATTGAAGGTTATCGAGCCACGTTAGTTCAAAATTTACTTTTGGTAAATAATTTGTAAACGTTTCCCATTTTGTTTTTTTGGCAATTTTTCGGTCAAAATCGGCAAGTTGTAAATTTCTATTTTCGTTTAAAGCAAGGCTTATAGCTTCATTTAGGCTTAAAGATTTTATTTCTTGAGCATAAGGTTTAAAAAAGTTAAGTATTAAAAATAAAAATAATATTTGTTTCATAATTCAAACGATTTAATTTTTTTCCTTAAATATTCGCGACCTTTTTCATTAACAATAGCGTGTAAATTAAACAGGTATATCTCTTTTAAAATTACATCTATTGGATATTTTTTTAGTTTCTCGTCGTTAATTGTTTCGTCAAAATGTTTTATTCCAATAAGAAACAATTGAGTTACAATTTCAATGTTTATATTTTTACGATATACGTCTTCTTTAATGCCGCGTTCAAGATTATTTATGTATTTTTCTCGAATTTTATTTACTCTAAACTCGTTAAGTTTTTTTGCTTGTACAGGATAATATTTGTTAAGTTCCCAGAAAAATATAGGATTTATTTTACTTGTAATTTCACCAATTTTTGTCATCACATTAAGTATAACATCTATGGCATTTTCTGAATCTTTTTCGAGATATTCGCCGCAATGTGGATTATTTTGAATATAAGAGGTCATCATATCAATTACTTTTTCTATCATAATTTCTTTGCTTGGGAACCAATTATATAAAGTCTTTTTCGACACACCAAGCTCTTTAGCAATATCGTCCATACTGGTATTGCGTATGCCAAAACGCATAAGCATTTGAGAAATTTTTTCTAATTGTTCGATGGGTATTTCCATTTTTCTAATTTTTGCAAAAGTATTTAACGAAAATTACACCAAAGAAACTTTTATGTTAAATTTAGTTTCCTTAGTGTTAATTTTTGTTAATTTATTACAGGGCAAATTTTTTTGTAAATTTTATAAGTTAGTGGTTAAAAAAACTAACTTTTTGTAGCATTAAATATATCATTTGTAGCACTTTAATGTAATAAAAATTCAATTATTGAACAACATCGAGTTACTTTCCTACGCAATATCGCTGAATATAGCTTTCGGCTTTAATAAAACCAAGCTGTTTAGCACGTTCAAAGTCTCTGCAAGCTGCAATAGACTTATTCATTGCAAAATTTATTAAACCACGCTGATAAAAATATTTACCTTGCATTGCTTTTAAATCCATCGCCATACATAAATCGTTAAAGGCATTTTCGAGATTATTCATCTCGTAATAACAACATCCACGTTCATAAAATGTTTCTGAAAAACCTGAATTAATATTTATTGCTTTTGTAAAATACTCTATAGCTAATTTATATTGTTTTAAATTTTTTGCAGCTAATCCGGCTTGATAATATGCACGGTCAAACAATGTATCGTAAGTTAAATAATACTTAATACTTTCTAATGCTTGTTTGTAAAGATTAGAATTATTGTATTGTATAGTTGCTAAATATATCCAATAAATATTGTATGGCTGCACTTTATAAAGTTGAATATATGATTCAGCTAGTTTTTTATAATTCATTTGTAATTCAAAAATTTGTGTTTTAAGTTGTAACGCTTCTTCGTGATTTTGATTAATTTTAAGTAATAATTCTATTGATTTTAAAGATTCTTTGTAATTATTTGCTTCAAAATATGCTTTAGCTCTCCAAAAAAGAAGCACTTGGTTTTGCTTATAAGTTGTTAAAGCTTTTTCAATAGTTTCAATAAGTTCGTTTATTTCTTTTTTTTCGTACAAATATTCTATTTCACCTAAGCGCATTTCAAAATCGTTGAACCAATTTTGTTTCCATAAATCGTTCCATAATTTGTTTTTATTTAAAAATAAGAACTCTGCCTGTGTTCTTATTTTGTTCTCAGGAATTTTGTTTTCTAATTTCAAATATTCTTTTAACCAAAATATTACGCTATCGGGATTATTCAATAAAGCATAAGACAAGGCTATTTGATAAGAAACAGTTTTGTCGAATGAAAGTAAATTTTTATAATATTCAATAGATTTTGAATATTGCTTTTTTTTATTATAAATGTTTGCAAGGATGCGAATTGTTTCAGGTTGATTTGGGTTCTCTTTTAAAGTGTCTTCCAGTAAATTAATTGCAAGCATAGTATCTTTATGCAAAAGTGCAAGATGAGCTTTTATAAGTTTTATAGGTGGTTGAGAAAATACACATTTAAAAGATAAAACAAGTATAATAACAATTATTTTATTATTCATTTTCTATTCTTATAGTCTTAAAAATATGAATAAAACCAGTAATTGCTCTTGGTTCAATACCTGTTAATCGTCGTTCGTAAACATCGCATATATAATAATAAACTCCGTCTGTAACAAATTTTTTTGTATCCATATCTCTTCCGTCCCATAATATATCAGGGTTTTCGGTTCTAAAAACAAGTTTTCCCCATCTGTTGTATATTTTCATATCTACTTTTTCAACAAATTTATATGGTCCTGGTCTATAAAGATCGTTATGATTGTTAAAGTCGGGTGTAAAAACATTTGGTAATTCATAATATGTACATTCGTCAACACAAATTTTTTGTTTTGTTAAACTTTCATTAAAGAACGAATCTATGGCTGTAACTACATAACAACCCGCAAGAGAATACGTTGGTATATGAATAAAAGTTGTATCGTTTGCAGAATTTTTTGTTGCAATTAACGTCATTTCGCCATATAAAGTAGGTGAATAATATATATTATAACCAGTAACATCGTCACTACAAGTTAGATTTGGATTATTCCATTGTAAAATATTTTGATATAAAATACATTCAGATTTTACTTTTAATATAGGAGAACAAGGAGGTGTTGTATCAGCTGGAGTTTGACATTTTTCCTGCGAATAGTTAATAAATGGCATATTGTAATTGCCAGATTGATAGTAACCATAAGCTTTTACTTTGTAACAATATTCTACTCCATTAATTAAACCAGTATCTGTAAAAGTTGTTAACAATGTTTGTCCAATTGAATCCCATACTAAAGTTGAAGTGTTGTAACGATATACAACATATTTTTGGTTTATCCAAGGTACATTTTTTTGCCAGTTTAAATGCACTTTATTATCGTCGGGAACAGTATTTAAACGAATACTAGATGCTATTGAAGGGGATCCTATCAAATAGCGGTTATCGGGTTGATTGTTATAAAATTCTATTTTGTAAGAATAAGGATAATCTGCCGTATTTATATTTACATCGTAATAAATAGTGTCGTTTATACTATTAAGTGAATCAATAAGTTGAAAATTTTGTCCCCATAAGTCGTTAGAACGATATATAAGGTATAGATAAGGACCTGGTGCTGCTATACTATCAAATTCTGTGGGCTTAGACCATTCGATATAAATTTTACCATTTTGATAATCTGTTGAATCAACACTAACGTGAGTTATAACAGGTATTCCTTTAACAAGATTAGTACAAACTTCATCCGATGCAATACTTTCAGCGTTATCGGCAAAAACGGAAACAATTCTATAGCAATATTCGTAACCTTGTGGCAAACCTATTCCGTTGTTGTTATCTAAAAACGATGTGTCTTGTATTGAGTTTGTAGAGTGTATTTTTACAAATCCTAAATTAGGTGGAATACCTGTTTGACAACTATCGGGATTCCAGCCCGAAGGAGCTATTTTGCGATATATATCGTATCTTATAGCCTGTTGACAAGGGGCTTTATTCCAATGGAGAAACACAGAATTTGAAGTTGGTGTTAAAAATAAATAATCAATAGGTGGGCATATAACTTTAATATATGTTTTTACTTGTTTAACAAGGCTAACCGTTTGATTATGGTCTTTAGCTCTGAAAACAACCAGATATGGGAAATGACGTACGTGCGAACATTTGGTGCGCCATTGAAAATATCCTGTAAGAGGACTATAACCTGTAATTGTATCGAATCGAGCTTTAGATTCGTCAACTTCAAATGGACCTCCATAGGCATTTAACGTTATGAGTTCATTTTGCGGGTCGGTAGCAGTAACTGCAAACACAACAGAATCGCCAGCCCAAACACATATATCAGACAAATTTGAAATAATTGGCGGCATATTTGAAGTTTCAATAACTTCTATTTGAATATCGCGTAATAATTCGCTTATTTTTATATAAGATTTTGTTTCACTATAGTATCGCCATTCTTCTATAATCATAGCTACATTGTAAATACCTGTTTGCTGCGGGCGTTCCCAAATTAAATCTCCTGTAGTTTTGTTTACAACTAACGAATCGCTTGCATAAGGAAATGTATAATTTGGTATAGGTAAGCCGTTTTCTCCGAGGCAAATAGTTAATCTATAAGCTAAACTGTCTCCATCGGGGTCAAAAGCACCAGGATTATGAATAAAAGTAGTATTTAGTTTAGCTTTATCTATTGGCGGATATGTAAGTATGGGTGTAGAATTTCCTTCAAATGCAGGATTTATGTTGATTATTGTTTGCAAAGTAAAAGGAATATTAACTGAATTAGGAATATTTTTTACTCCGTAATTTCGGTTTTGGTCTTCCATTGTTATTTTATATATTCCAGGACCTGGATAAGTATGTTCACCAATATATGTGTTTTTTACGTAATAATCAGCTAATTCAATTTTAGAAACTCTTGGCACAATAGACGAAGTTCCATCGCCCCAGCTAACTTCTAATTCAGGTCTGTCTGCCTGAGATAATGAATAAGTGTAAGTTACCATTGTAATTTCGTAGGTATAACCACTTTTATGACGATAACGAATTTCGCCTGCACGGTTATGTGTTGCATACAGTATTTGAGCAAAAAAAATATAAAGTGAAAAAGTTAAAAATAATATTTTCATAATATTTTTATCAATGTTTTGTTTTTAGCAAAAGTATAACCTTTTTCGCTATTCCCCCAATTAATAATTAGCAAATTTGTCATATCGGGATAAAGATCATTTAAAAGATTATTATATATTTCGAGTGCATATATTTTTGAGCTTATTTTAAAGTTCAAATATATCCAAGTAGCATCTTCAATAATTGTATATTTTACGAAGATAATTTTATTGAATGAAATTTTCTTTCCGTTTAAAATAATTTTAAAATTGTCGTTAATATAATTTTTTAGGTAATGCTCAATATTTTGAATAGGTTTGTTTTGAGTAAGTCCGATGTTTTTATTACTATGTTGAAAAATTGCAAGTTCTAAATCGTCAGTAAATATTTTGAACGAAACTTCAAAAAGAGCATTTTTTGCATTAGGTTCTATATTTACAACAGTAACATGTATAGGATGTGAAAATGTATATAGACAAGTGGTTATTATTATGTTTAAAAAAAGTATTTTCATTTTTTGTAAGTAAAGTTACAACAAAAAAATTTATTTTTTTTAGACACATTAGTTAAATTACGATAAATATTGTTAAAATAAAATGTTCGATTTAAAGGAATTTTATATATAGTTTCAATACAAAAAAATTATAAATAATTTATTTTTTTGGAATATTTTGTAATTTTACACTATCAATAATGGATGCTAATGCTAAATAAGCAAATTATTAAATTATTAAAAAATAAAATTATAATAACAAAATCAAATATTAAGATTTATTTTTTAGCTTCTTTATTCATCTATATAATAAGTATTTCAACGTATTTATTAGTCTCTTACAATTTATCCGAAAAAGAACTTAATAATGAAATAAATCAAAAATTAATTAAAGCCGCAAAAAGCATAGAATATTTATTGCCTATAAATTATCACGACAGGGCAACGAATAGAAAAGCAATAAGCGAAATAGAATTCAGAGAAATTATGCAATTATTGAGCAATCATGCAGATAATATAGGCGTCAACTATGTATATTCGGTAGTAGAAAGTAATGGTAAATTTTATTTCACTTCTTCATCTGCAACAAGCTACGAGCTTAAAACAGGACAAAACCTTTCGTACTATTGGCAAGAATATACCGAAGCAAATCAAATGTTTTTTAATGCTTTATCATCGAATAAAATAACATATATAGATTACACCGACAGGTGGGGAACTTTTCGCAGTGTTTTAATTCCGAAAACATCTCTAACAGGGAATAAATATTTATTATGTGCTGATATAGAAATTAGTTACATAGACAAAAAATTATGGAATAATATACTTTTTATTTTCATTAAAGCTATTTTTTTCACATTTATTGTAATACCAATTTTTTGGGTTTTGTATAAATATCATAATTTACTTAAAGAACAATACACTATTAAAATAAGCGAAAAAGAATTAAAAGCAATACACGAACAAGATTTACGAAAACAATCTTATCAAAAATTTCAACAAATAGAAGAAAAATATTCGCTTCTTTTAAACAATATTATGGTTCCCGTAATAATTTTAGATAAATATGGAAAGATTTTTGAAGCAAACAATAAGTTTATAGATTTTGTTGGAAAAACTAATAGTATAGTTGAAAATAACATTATATTTACAATTCCTTTTTTTCAAAGTGTAAGCGAATTTGAAAAATTAGCTTCATTAACCGACGAAAAAAAAGCCGTTCTCAACTACTCTATGAAACTTTTAACAAAAAAAGGTGAAATAGATTGTAAAGTACATGCCTTTTTGCTCGAAAATCAACCAAATAAGCAGTACCTTATTATAATAGAAGATAATTCTACTGAAAATATGTATTTGCAAGAACTTGCAAAAGCAAAATTGTTTGTAGAAGAATTACTGCAGCGAAAATCAATCTTTATTTCTAGTCTTAGTCATGAAATGCGAACTCCGCTTAATGTTATAATTGGTTTTATAGATATTATAAAAAATGACACCTTAGATTCAAAAACAAAAGAAGAATATCTTGATATTATTCAAACCAATGCCGAGCATTTATTATTACTATTAAATGATGTAATTGATTTTTCTAAAATAGAGGCAGGACAATTTGTTTTAAAGGAAACACAATGTAACTTAAATTTTTTAATTAATCAATTTAAGTTATGGCTCGAAGAAGAAGTTAAACGTAAAAAATTATCAATTGAAATAAAAGTAAAAAAATCTTTAGACGATGAAAACGCAATTATATACATTGATGAACTTCGACTAAAGCAAGTTTTAACAAATTTATTATTTAACTCTTTAAAGTTTACACAAGATGGATATATTGAATTTGGTTATGAAATTATTGAAAATGAAATTAAATTTTATGTAAAAGATACAGGTCCTGGATTAAGCGAAGATGATAAAAAAATATTGTTTAATTATTACGCCCAAGGAATAGAAGGCAAAAAAAGCAAATACAAAGGCTCTGGTTTGGGCTTATCTATCAGCAAAAGAATTGTTGAAATGATGGGCGGAAATATAAACGTAATTTCAAGTATTGATGAAGGCTCCACTTTTTACTTTGTGTTACCTTTTAAAAAAATACCTAAAGTTGATGACAATAATAAATTGCATAACAAAAATTGGAATGGAATAAAATTCGTTGTTGCCGATCAAGATAAAAGTTCAAACGAATTTATTAAAAGAATAATAATAAGTTACAATGGAGAGGTTAATATAGTTAACAATCAGGAAGAAATAATAGAGGTTATAGAAAATAATTCAGATATAAAATTTATTATATTCGATATGGATTTTCCTATAACTAATGTTGCTCAGTTTATTGCTTATGTTAAAAGTAAAAATGCTATGAAACTTATTGGCATTAGCTCAAATATTTACCTGATAAATGTTAATAAAAAAAATAATATAGGCTTCGACGCTATATTAGCAAAACCATTTACAAAAAAAGAATTTGAACAAGTAATAGAAAAATTATTGTAATTTATTCAGTGAAATATTAAGCTGTTCTAAATAATCTACAAAAGTTGTTGGCTTCAAATTTAAAGAATCTATTATTATGTGTGCTTTATTATAGTATGTTTCTCTAAAAGCAAGATTTTTATTTATCCATTCTTTTAATTCATTATTTGTTTTATTCTTAACTAACGGACGAACTTTATTAGATGATATTAATCTTTGATAAATAGTTTCTACTGGAATTTTTAGATATGTTACTATGCCGCTTTCAAGCATAATTTGCATGTTATTATAATAACAAGGTGTACCTCCCCCTGTTGATAATACAAACGAAGAATTTTGATTAATAATTTCTAGTAAACTATTATGTTCTATTTTCCTGAAAAAATCTTCACCTTGTTTTTCAAAAATAACACTTATTTTGCACTGGTATTTATTTTCAATATAATTATCAAGATCGAAAAATGTTAAATTTAAAAACTGCGACAATTGATTTCCAAAAGTAGATTTGCCACTACCCATAAAACCAACAAAAAATAATTTCATAAATCAAGTTTCATTTGTTCTATATTATCAGAATCAAAGTTTTTATCATACATATCTGTTTCGGATAGTGTGGTATTATTCAAAAATTCATTAATTTTTATTTCTTCAATAATAGGTCTTACTTCTTCCTTCTTTATTGGTTCTAACCAAGTATATTTCGAAATTGAATACGGACTTATTCTCTTACCTATTGCTTTATCATTTTTTATTCCTATAAACGATTCTACATCAATAATGTCATCTGGTCTATTTTTATGTTTACCTCCATAAGACAATTGAACGCGAGGATACATATCAAGAGAGAATTCAACAAGCTTAGTTTTTGGATGGTCGTTTATTACTTTTACAAGTTTATCGTTTGATTCTGGTTTAAAACGCTTTATATAATGAAATCCGCTTTCGCCGTCGTAATAAATAATAGTTACAACTTTATGTGGTTGATATTTTTCAATGTGTATTAAATCATCTTCGAAATGAACTTCGATATTAGGTGGATAAGTTTTATAACAGCCCGATTGTGTTAATATTAATATTTTGTCGGTTTCGTTGAACCATCCTATGTCTTTACCAATACCATTTGTATTTAGGCGTTTAACTTGATCATCGTAAAACAAATGAATGCCTTGAGTTTGCGATTTTATTTGTTCTTTAAGTTGTATTTTATGAATTTCGTGACGTGTTATTAAGTTGCCTTGAGCAGAACGTCCCTTTATTGCATAATCAGCAAAATTAACTTCAAATACGAGCTTTTTTAATTTAGGTTTAGGTTTTAATATAACTTTAACTATTTCTGTTTCTCCATTTTTATTTGCAGAAAACCACAGAATTTTACTCCCTTCTTTTCCTTGTGTTGCTTGATAAAATTTGTCTCTTGTAATTCCTACAACCTGAAATCTCTTTAAATAAACAGGTCCATATTTACCATCTCTATACATTATATGATATACTGTATTTTTGTCGTTTTTTTGAAATACCGAAACGTGTATAATGTCTTTACCTATGAAAGCTTTGTCGCTTACTTTTGTAATGATATAATTTCCATTACTTAAAAATACAATTATATCATCTATGTCAGAACAATCGCAAACATATTCATCCTTTTTCATACCTATACCAACAAATCCTTCGGCACGATTAACGTATAATTTTGCATTTGCAATAACTACACGGCTTGCTTCTATGTTTTCAAAACTTCTAATCTCTGTTTTTCTTTGCTTATCTTTTCCAAATTGCTTTTTTAGTTGTTTGAAATAGTTTATAGTATAATCTATTATATTATCTAAATGATTTTTAACTTCTTCTATGTTAATTTCTATGTTTTTAATATGTTTATCAGCTTCAAGCGAATTGTATTTCGATATTCTTTTAATGTGAAGTTCCAGTAATTTAACAATATCATCTTGTGTTATTTGTTTGTGAAGTTGTTTTTCATAAGGCTTAAGAGAATCGAATACAGTTGAAATAACACTTTCCCAAGTTTCACAATCTTCAATTTTTCGATATATTTTTTTTTCGATAAATATTTTTTCTAATGATGCAAAATGCCATTCATCTTGCAATTCTTGTAATTGAATTTCAAGTTCTTTTTTTAATAATTGTAATGTTCTGTCAGTGCTATACTTTAATATATCTGTTACACCTATAAATACTGGTTTATTCTGACTTATTACACAAGCATTTGGATTTAATGTTATTTCACAAAGTGTGAAAGCATAAAGAGCATCTATTGTTTTATCGGGCGATACACCTGGTGCAAGTTGAATAATAATTTCTACATTTTCAGATGTGTTATCGTCTATTTTTTTTATTTTTATTTTTCCTTTATCGTTGGCTTTTATTATAGATTCTATAAGTTTATCTGTTGTTATACCATAAGGTAGGTCGTATATAGCTAATGTTTTGTTATCTATTTGTTTTATTCGAGCTCTTACTTTAATAGAACCACCTCGTAAACCGTTGTTATAACGCGATATATCTGCTAATCCACCTGTTGGAAAATCGGGATATAATTCAAACTCCTCACCTTTTAAATAAGCAATAGAAGCATCAATAAGTTCATTAAAATTATGTGGAAAAATTTTTGAAGCGAGGCCAACAGCTATTCCGTCTATTCCAAGGGCTAAAAGTAAAGGGAATTTTACAGGTAATGTTACTGGTTCTACGTTTCTGCCATCGTACGACGATTTCCATTCTGTTAGTTTAGGGTTGAATAAAATAGTATTAGCAAATTTCGATAATCGTGCTTCTATATATCTTGGAGCTGCAGCTGAGTCGCCTGTATAAATATTTCCCCAGTTACCTTGTGTATCTATTAACAAATCTTTTTGTCCTAATTGAACAAGTGCTTCGCCAATACTTGCATCGCCATGAGGGTGGAATTGCATAGTATAACCTATAATGTTTGCTACTTTATTGTAACGTCCGTCGTCCATTTTTTTCATCGCATATAAAATACGACGCTGAACAGGCTTTAAACCATCGTCAATATGAGGAACAGCTCGTTCTAAAATTACATAAGATGCATAATTAACCCACCATTCTCTGAAAAGACCTGATAATTTTGTTTCAGATATATTAAAAGTAGCTTCTTGTTGCTTTAGATATTCTTGTTCTTCTTTATGGTTCAGTTCGTCCGACATATTTTAATCTTCTACTAAAACTAAATTATTAATTATAAATTCCTGACGATACGGAGTATTGTTCCCCATATAAAAAGAAAGCAACGGGTGAATATTATCGAGTTTACTAAGTATTACGGGTTCTAAGTGCATTTCTTTTCCTATAAATCTTTTAAATTCATCGGGCGAAATCTCTCCTAATCCTTTAAACCGTGTTATCTCTACATTTTTACCAAGTTCGGCTAATGCTTTTTCTTTTTCGGCTTCGTTGTAACAATATATTGTTTTTTGTTTGTTTCTAACTCTGAATAATGGCGTTTGCAATATGTACAGGTGCCCATTTCTAATTATGTCTGGATAATATTGTAAAAAGAATGTTATAAGAAGTAATCTAATATGCATACCATCGGCATCGGCATCAGACGCTATTATTATGTTGTTGTATCTAAGATTATCAATGCCTTCTTCTACATTTAAGGCAGCGATAAGCAAATTTAGTTCTTCGTTTTCGTATATAATTCGTTTTGGTTTTCCAAAAATATTTTCTGGTTTTCCACGTAAACTAAAAACAGCTTGTGTGTTTGCATCGCGTACCTTAGTAATAGACCCACTTGCAGAATCGCCTTCTGTAATGAACAGTGTTGATTCGAGCTTTCGTTCGTGATTGCTATTAAAATGAATACGGCAATCCCTAAGTTTTTTATTATGAAGACTAACACGTTTAGCTGTTTCACGTGCTTTTTTCTGTACAATAGAAATAGCTTTACGTTCTTTTTCCGATTCTAAAATTTTATTTAATATAACTTCCGCTATTTTTGGATTTTTGTGCAAATAATTATCGAGTTGCTCTTTTACAAAGTCGCCAATAAAATTTCTTATGCTTGGTCCGTTAGGACCTACATCTTTCGAACCAAGTTTGGTTTTTGTTTGAGATTCAAAAATTGGTTCTTCAATACGTATGCTTAAAGCTGCAATTAATGACATTTTTATATCTGCAGCATCAAAATCTTTTTTGTAAAACTCGCGTATTGTTTTTGTAAAAGCTTCTTTAAATGCAACTAAATGTGTGCCACCTTGAGTAGTATGCTGTCCATTAACAAAAGAAAAATATTCGTCAACATAACTGTCGCCGTGTGTAAAAGCAATTTCTATATCTTCACCTGTTAAATGGACTATCGGATAAAGAATTTCTGTATTTATATTTTCTAAAAGTAAATCGGCAAGACCTTGTTTAGAAAAATATGTTTGCGAATTAAATTTTATTGTTAAACCTCTGTTTAAGAAAGTATAATTTTTAATCATACTTTCAATATATTCGAAACGATATTTAAATGATTCGAATAGTTCATTATCTGGTATAAAAATAACTTCTGTACCATTTGCTTGGTCGGTAGAAAAATCGGTTTCGTTTAATAAAATTCCTTTCGAAAAAACAAGCTCTTTACAATGTTTGTCGCGAAAAGAACGTATAATAAACGACTTAGATAATGCATTAACAGCTTTTATTCCTACACCATTTAGCCCGACAGATTTTTTGAAAACTTTTGAATCGTACTTGGCACCTGTATTCATTTTAGATGTAACATCTACAAGTTTTCCTAATGGTATGCCTCTACCATAATCTCTTATACGAACCTGATGTTCATTAACATCAATTTCAATTATTTTTCCAAATCCCATTGCAAATTCGTCAACGGAATTGTCCATTATTTCCTTTATTAACACATATATACCATCATCGCGAAGGCTACCATCACCAAGCTTGCCTATATACATGCCAGGCCTTTTCCTAATATGTTCTTGCCAATCAAGGGTTTTAATACTATCTTCTGTGTAATTATTGAGCATTGTTTTATATTTTTGCAAAATTAGTTAAAATAAATCTATGTAGTTACTACTGAAAACACGATTTATTCACCATTTTATTCACATGTTAAATGTTGAAAAAATTTCTTGTAAGCAACGATATTATTATTTACCTTTATACACAAAATTAAGTTAATGTATGAAAGAATTAAAAGTTGGAATGAAAGCTCCTTACTTTGAGGGTTACGACCAAAACGAAAATTTTATAAATTTAAAACAATTTAAAGGAAAAAAACTTGTTTTATATTTTTATCCAAAGGATAATACTCCTGGGTGTACGACAGAAGCCTGTAATTTAAAAGATCATTACAACTATTTTATTAAGCAAAATTACGATATAGTTGGAGTTAGTGCCGATAGTATCCCTTCACATAAAAAGTTTGCAGAAAAGTATCAGTTACCTTTTTCCTTAATCTCTGATCCTGAAAAAAAAATATTAAAATTGTATAACGCTTACGGAGAGAAAAAAATGTACGGTAAATCTGTTATGGGAACAATTCGTAAAACATATATCATCAACGAAGAAGGAATTATAGAAGAAATCATAGATAAAGTTGATACTAAAAATCATGCATTTCAAATTTTAAAAACTATATAAGTTATGGAAAACAAGAAAAATAACGAAGAATTAAAAAATAAATTAAAAGCCCTTCAATCTACAATAGAAAAAATAGAAAAAGATTATGGCAAGGGAACAATAATGAAATTAGGCGATGAAAACTTTAGCAGTGTAGATGTTATTCCTACTGGTAGCATTGGTCTTGATATTGCTTTAGGAATAGGTGGTTATCCGAGAGGCAGAGTAGTTGAAATTTTTGGACCAGAATCGTCTGGAAAAACTACATTAGCCATTCATGCTATAGCAGAAGCCCAAAAAATGGGAGGTATTGCTGCCTATATTGATGCAGAACACGCATTCGACAGAACCTATGCTGAAAAATTAGGCGTTGACCTCGATAATTTATATATTTCGCAACCAGATAATGGCGAACAAGCATTAGAAATAGCTGATCATTTAATACGTAGTGGAGCTATAGATATTATTGTAATTGATTCTGTTGCAGCGCTTACACCAAAAGCCGAGATAGAAGGCGAAATGGGCGATTCTAAAATGGGCTTACAAGCACGTCTTATGTCTCAAGCACTAAGAAAGCTTACGGCAAATATTAGCAAAACAAACACGTGTTGTATTTTTATTAACCAATTAAGAGACAAAATAGGCGTTATGTTCGGAAATCCAGAAACAACAACAGGTGGTAATGCTTTAAAATTTTATGCTTCTGTTCGATTAGATATCCGCAAAATTAGTCAATTAAAAGACGGCGAAGATGCTACAGGCAATCGCGTAAAAGTTAAAGTGGTTAAAAATAAAGTTGCTCCACCTTTTAAAAAAGCAGAATTCGATATTGTTTTCGGTGAAGGTATTTCTAAAATAGGCGAAATAATTGATTTAGGAGTAGAAATGAACATTATTAAAAAAAGTGGTTCTTGGTTCTCATACAACGATATAAAATTAGGACAAGGACGCGATTCTGTTAAACAAATTTTAAACGAAAAACCAGAAATAATGAAAGAAATTACTGAGAAAATTAAAGAAAATCTCAGTAAATCATAATAACACAATAAAGAAAGATATGTGGCTGTTTCGTTTATTTTCATTGTTGAATATACTGTTTTTTTTATGGTCTTGTAACTCAACAAATGATAAAGAAGCTAAAAGCAACAATATAAGTGTTGAACATTTAAGTAAAAAAATACGTGAAAATCCTTTTAATGCTAAACTTTTTGCCGAAAGAGCCAAATTATATTGGAATATTTTTAAACGAGATAGCGCAATAAACGATGCTATAATTGCAACAAAAATTGATAGCACAAATGAAGAATGGACTTTACTACTAGCAGAATACCTATTGAGAACCTCAAAATCTGATACAGCTATAACTGTTTTAAAAAACTTTTTAATACGTAAACCAGAATCTGTTAAAATCATAACACGAATTGCAAAATATTACAGTTATTTAAAAGATTACAAAAATGCTAAAATTTATGTAGATAACGCTTTAACTATTAATCCACAATACGCAGATGCATACTTCGTTAAGGGAATGGTATTGTACGAAACAAAACAATTCAAAGACGCAATAAAAGCTTTTCAAGATGTAATACAATATAATCCAGAAGATTCAGAAGCATATATGATGTTAGGACTTATACATCAAGAAATGAACGATACATTAGCTATACATTATTATAAAACAGCTGCTCAACTAAAAGGAAAAGATCCACAACCTTTTTACAACATGGCATATTTTTATCAAGAAAATAAACAATATGCTAAAGCCATTGAAATATACAACTATATTTTACGAGTTATCGACAAGAATTACGTTAATGCTTATTTTAATCAAGGATATATTTACATGGCTTACTTAAAAAATTACGAAAAAGCCATTATATATTACGACTCCGTACTTCAATTACAACCAGAAAAGGTTGAAGCAATTTGCAATAAGGCCTATTGTTACGAACAATTAGGCGACATTATTTCAGCAAGAAGTCTTTACATAAAAGCAAAATCAATTATACCAAATTATGAATTAGCTATTGAAGGATTAAATAGAATTGATAAAAAAAGATAAATTATGAAACTACAAAATTTATTACTATTAAGTACAATAGTTCTCATTTTTTCTTGTAATGAGAAAAAAACAATATTAAAAGAAAATATTCAAAAAAGTACATTCGATTCGTTGTCGAATCAACCTATTACAGAAAAAGTTTTTACTCCGGAATTATTATGGAAATTTGGAAGAATTGGCGATTTTGACCTTTCACCAGACGGCAAACTAATTGTTTTTACTGTTACACGTTATTCAATTGCTGCTAACAAAGGCTTTACCGATTTGTTTGTAGTTAAAACAGATGGCGGAGAAATTAAACATTTAACTAAATTCGAAGGAAATGAATATAATCCGCGATGGCATCCAAATGGCAACAAAATAGGTTTTATATGTACTGAATCTGGCGAAGCCCAAATTTGGGAAATAAATACAGATGGAACAAATGCTAAACAAATTAGCAAAATAAAAGACGGAATAAATAGCTTTGAATATTCTCCCGATGGTAAAAGAATTTTATACACAAAAGACGTTCAAATAAAATCAACATTAAAAGATATTTACCCCGATTTGCCAAAAGCTAACGTATACATGGCAGAAGAATTAATGTATCGTCACTGGGATAGGTGGGAAGATGGTGCTTACAGCCACATATTTATTGCCGATAGAATTGGCGATTCCCTTATAAATCACATAGATATTATGCATGCAGAACCTTATGATAGTCCATTATCACCATATTTCGAAAGTAACGAAATATCTTGGAGTCCAGACGGACAATTTATTGCTTATACTTGCAAAAAATTATCTGGTAAAGAATACGCAACATCTACAAATAGCGATATTTATTTATATAATATTCAAACAAAAGAAACCATAAACCTCAGCGAAGGAATGATGGGCTACGACAAATATCCAATATTCTCAAACGATGGTAAATACCTTGCATGGATGAGTATGAAAACACCCGGTTATGAGTCGGATAAAATGAATGTAATAATATATAATTTTTATAGTAAAGAAAAGAAATGTCTTACTGAATATTTCGATCAAAATGCTTTCGACTTTCAATGGAGTAGCGATAATAAGTTGCTTTATTTTATTTCTGAAATTAGAGGGACAAAACAAATATATTATATTAATGTTGATGAATTGTTAAAAGCAGATGTAAAAGATAAAGATAAATTTGTAGCTAACATAAAACAATTAACCGATGGCTTACACGATTTTACGGCTATAAAAATTAGAAATAATTCTTTAGTTGCTACAAAAATGTCAATGGCTTTAGCTACAGAAATATTTAATGTAGATTTGAATACTGGCGACAATAAGCAAATAACTTCTATAAATAAGAATATATACGATAAAATTCAACTTGCAACAATAAAAAAACGCTGGGTACAAACAGTCGATAACAAACAAATGCTTGTATGGCATATTTTACCTCCTAATTTTGATTCTACAAAAAAATACCCAGCAATATTATACTGCCAAGGTGGTCCACAAAGTATGGTAAGTCAGTTTTTTAGTTATCGTTGGAATTTCCAAATAATGGCTGCACATGGCTACATTGTTATAGCACCAAACAGAAGAGGACTACCAGGATTCGGACACGAATGGAACAAGCAAATTTCTGGCGACTACGGCGGATTAAATATGAAAGACTATCTAACAGCTGTTGATGATGCTAAAAAATTGCCTTACGTTGATGGTAATAATATAGGTTGTGTTGGTGCTAGTTATGGAGGTTTTTCTGCATTCTGGCTTGCTGGTAATCACCAAAACCGTTTCAAAGCTTTTATTGCTCATTGCGGTATGTTTAATTTAGAAAGTCAATATGCCGCAACAGAAGAAGTTTTCTTTACAAACTTCGACTTAGGCGGACCATTCTGGGAACATGAAAATAAAACTGCACAAAAATCGTATGCTAACAGTCCTCATAAGTTTGTGCATAAATGGAATACGCCCATTTTAATTATAGCCGGTGAAAAAGATTTTAGAATACCCTATACCGAAAGCTTGCAAGCTTTTAACTGTGCACAATTACTTGGAGTTCCAAGCAAATTGTTAATTTTCCCAGATGAAACACATTTTGTACTTAAGCCACAAAACAGTATTCTCTGGCAACGAGAATTCTTTTCCTGGCTCGATAGATGGTTAAAGCCAAAAAACATATAATTAGGCTTTGCTGAAAAATTATCTGTACAAAAATAAAATGTTTTTTTTTAAATCACCAAATTTTTTTACTTTTTTTATCATCGTTTTTTCTAATTAGTTGACCCTTATTAACACAATAAACGATTGATTGTTAATAACTTAATAAGATTTTTTTAGTAAAAAATACACAAGATTTTGTACTTTAGAGGCACCCGACTTTGACGGTTTTTATTTGTAAAATGATGATTATCAATTTAATGCCTTTTTGGTTAGGCACTACATAGAGTATTTAAAAACACTTTATTGATTTTACAGCCACTTTAGGTTGCTTTAATGCCACTTTTTAAGTACATACCGTCAAAGTCGGGAGAAAAAACATTGACGCCAAAGTTATCTTTTCTATTACAACTTTACTAAAGTTTTTATCTGTGCTAATATAATCCTTAAATTGCGCTGGTATCAATTTTTTACACATCTTTTTTCTTAAATTAAAGGTATTGTAATGAACCATCATTCCAAGATATGAGTTTACAACCGATGTAATTCGTTTTTGATAATCAACATTCATAATTGCTTTTTCTAATTTACTTGATAAAAATAACAAGTATCAAACTCAGGAAACACTAATGCAATAGAACGCAGATGACGCTGATTAAGCAGATATACACCGATAATAAAATCATATCTTATCATAACCATCTGCGTTATCAGCGTTCCATTAAAATGCATAGAACGCAGATGACGCTGATTTAGATGATGATCGCTGATTATTAAATCATATTTTATCATAACCATCTGCGTTATCAGCGTTCCATTAAAATACAATAGAACGCAGATGACGCTGATTTAGCAGATATACACTGATAATTAAATCATTTTTTATCATAACCATCAGCGTCATCAACGTTCCATTAAAATAGCGTCAGTTCTGGAGGCAGCGGACGGAGAAGCCGGGTGTCTTGCCGTAGAAGCTCCGGGCGCTCTGCCAATTGCCCGTGTCGAGGAGGCGAAACCAAGCGTGGGGAGCCGAGTGCTCCGTGGCAGACCAAAAGTAGGCGTCCGAACCAAGGCCGTTGAAGCCGTTGGTGCGGACGCCCGCAGGCAGAGCCGTAAATCCACTCGCATTCGTACCATCCCAAGCAGGACTATTACTCGCACTCGCCTTCAACTTAGCACCAGGACCTATTGTATTATTATTTGTACCACGACCACCTACATTATTTTGAAAAGTAGATAAGGAAGTAGTACCAGTAGGCGAAATGTTATTCTCTACACACCACTCATACCTACTCCACTCCCTATCCGTAGGTATATGATACCCCGCAGGACATATCCCCTGACGACCTCCACTACCACAAGGATCACAAGTTTGCCAAGAACCACCTACTGAATTAGAATTGGAACTATACGGCTCCCCAACCGCCTCCGCCCACTGATACAAACCACCATAAGTAGCACAATTAGAAGCATTATTGTTATAACAATACTTCTCTAACTGGCTATTATTACTCTGCTCATTAGAGCCATTTATCATCGTCCCTACATCCATATTTGCAGTCATCCATACCTGTGTGCCACAAGAAGGAACACAAGCAGCAGTTGTAACAGAAATAACATTACTGTTAGCACTCGTACCACAAGAGTTAGCCGCACGTACACGATAATAATAAGTAGTATTGCAGGTAAGACCACTAACACTGTAAGTAGTTACATTACCAACATTCTGATTGTTTAATATCCATGTGCCAGTAAAAGAAGAATTAGTATTTACATCTAAATAATACGTTGTAGCACC
>Ga0209809_1000064_pt1 | contig 101060 bp, 83 predicted proteins | sample YNPMSTMetaG_FD_186172 | JGI IMG/M metagenome (GOLD analysis project Ga0209809, IMG submission 186172) | Anoxygenic and chlorotrophic microbial mat microbial communities from Yellowstone National Park, USA - YNP MS-T MetaG (SPAdes) (version 2) ...
TCGGTCTGAAGGGTGAGGGTGTTGTCCCCCTGCACCAACTCAATCACAAACCGAACCTGGTCACCGTTGGCGTCTTCTGCTCGGAGCACGAAAGTCGGGGTGGGCGAAAGCACCGCCCCATTTTCTGGCTGGATAATCTCAGGAACCGATGGAGGCACATTGTAGGGCGCCTCGCGCACACGCCACAGGGCGAGGCCGTCCTCGTTGGCAGAAGCCGCGTATAATCCGTCTCCGGACAGAGCGACCGACTTGACGGCAGTGGCGTGCCCACGCAGCACTTTCAGAGGCGCGAGTGTCTCTACAGACCAGTATCGCACGGTGTTGTCCTCGCCGCCCGAAATGACAAACGCGCCATCGCGGGAGAAAGCGACGGAATAAACGGATCCCACATGTCCTACCAACTCCCCGCGCCGCGACCAGTCGGTGGCGTTCCACAGGCGGATAACTCCATCCTGCCCTGCAGAAGCCAGCACATTACCTGCTCGCGAGAAGGCAACGGCGTAGGCTCGCCCCGTATGCGCATTAATCCGTTGCACCTCGTCCTGGTTGCTCACGCGATAGATTCTTACCTGACCGTTATCCAGCGCGGCGGCAAGCAGCGTGTTATCGCGTGAGAAGGCTAGGCACCAGACTGGGGAACCCAGGTTAATCTGTGCTACGGGTGTACCGGAGGTAGTTGCCCAAAGCCGGATAACGCCGTTCTCGCCTGCTGATGCCAGTAAGCTACCGTCTGGCGATAATGCGACCGCGTACACCCAGCCCCCGTGGTTCAATGGGCCCAGTACTAGTGTTCCAGTTCTCGCGTTCCATATCCTGACGGTTTGGTCCCTGCCTCCGGATGCAACCCAGTTCCCATCATCGGAATACGCAAGGCAGGTTACCCAGTTGTTATGGGCGGGGACAATCGTCGTCTCAACCACTCCAGTGGTCAGCTGCCGCAGAATCACCGTGCCATCCTTACTCGCAGAAGCCACCTGCACGTTATCGGGAGCTACCGCCGTCGCGGTCACATCATTAGTATGTTCAGAAAATATTCGGACAGTTGCGCCTGTACTCACAAGCCAGATGCGCACGGTCTTGTCATCGCTGCCTGATGCGATTTGCGTGCCGTCGGGAGAGAAGGCGACCGACCGCACGGCGAAGTCGTGCCCTGGGAACGTCCTGACCACCGTGCCCGTGTTGATGTCCCACAAACGTATCGTACGGTCCTCACTACCAGAGGCAATCGTTTGCCCGTTGGGCGTGAAAGCCACACTTGTCACGGAACCGGTATGACCAGCGAAGGTTAGCAGCAAACTGCCTGTGCTGACGGTCCACAACCGCACGGTCTTGTCATCGCTGCCTGATGCGATTTGCGTGCCGTCGGGAGAGAAGGCGACCGACCGCACGGCGAAGTCGTGCCCTGGGAACGTCCTGACCACCGTGCCCGTGTTGACATCCCACAACTGTATCGTGCGGTCTTCACTGCCGGAGGCAACCGTTTGACCATCTGGCGAGAAAGCCACAGTGGTAACTGAACTGGTGTGACCGGTTAGCACCAGCCTTCGAGTGCCGTTGCTCAGCGACCAAATACGGATGGTCTGGTCATGGCTGGCGGAAGCCAGGGCGGTGCCGTCGGGCGAGAAAGCCAGCGCGTTAATCCAGCTGGTGTGTTCGCGCAGGGTGTATAAAAGCCTGACATTGCGTCCGTCTGATGACACTTCCCACACCTTGACCGACCGGTCATCGCTGCCTGTGGCGAGTCGGCGACCATCACGCGAGAAAGCGACTGCGTTTACTGGCGCGTTGTGAGCGGGAACAACCCTAAGCAACGCTCCGTCACTCACCCGATAGATGCTGACCGTTCCTTGTCTTGAAGGAACAGCCAGCAAATTGCCGGAATGGGCTATCGAGGCGGGTTCCAGAATGGAACGGAACCATACCAATTCGGGGGGGAATCCAGAGCTGGTTTGCGCCCGTATAGCGGTAATAGGGGTAGTTAACGCGAGAATCAGCAAACAGTGAAGCCAGGGCTTCCCGCTGCCCAACTGGAGCCAGTGCTTCATGAGCGGTTTCCTCCTCCATCGGACTATACTCGACAACTGCCCAGCACCCGTGCACTGTTCAAGGCAAGCAAGTGCTGACCTTTCAATCCGATATTATGGCAACAAGGTACATTATCTGTAGGAACACTGCCTCGTTTACAACTGACGATTGGCTGCAAAGGAACCCCGTCCATACGCGTCGAAGCTTTTTTTGATAAGCGAAGACCGTCAGGAGGGGCACGCGATGCAACCCAGATATGTGATTGGGCTGGACTACGGTACCAACTCGGTACGCACCCTCGTGGTGCGGGTGCATGATGGATATGAGGCGGGCACGCACGTCTTCGATTATCCACACGGCGATGCGGGCATCCTGCTGGACAGCTCCGACCCCAACCTCGCCCGCCAACACCCGGCAGACTACCTGCAGGGAGCAGAGGTGTCGGTGCGTGCCGCGCTGGAAGACGCCCGCCGCAATGACCCCGATTTCTCTCCGGAGCGCATCATCGGTATCGGCGTGGATACCACCGGCAGCACGCCTCTGCCGGTAGACGCGAACGGGGTGCCTCTCGCCTTTCATGAACGGTTCAAGAATAACTTGAACGCGATGGCGTGGTTGTGGAAAGACCATACCTCCACACAGGAAGCGGTCACCATTACCGAAACCGCCGCGAAGATGCGCCCGCAATATCTCGCCAAGTGCGGCAACTCCTACTCCTCGGAGTGGTTCTGGGCGAAGGTGTGGCATTGCCTCAACACTGACTCCGAGGTGTTCGAAGCCGCGTACACCTGGGTGGAGTGCGCCGACTGGATACCCGCCGTGCTGACCGGAAACGACCATCCCTCGCGGATCCTGCGGGGCGTATGTGCTGCTGGGCACAAGGCGCTGTATAACCCGCAATGGGGCGGCTTGCCCGACAAGGAGTTTCTCGCGGCACTGCACCCGAAGCTGGCGGAGCTGCGCGACCGCCTGTACGATGTCGCCTACACCTCCGACCATCCTGCCGGTCGCCTGACGGAGGAGTGGGCGCAGAAGCTGGGCTTGCCAGCGGGTATTCCAGTGGCAGTCGGGGCATTCGACGCCCATCTGGGCGGGGTAGGTTCAGGCATCAAGCCGGGCACGCTGGTCAAGATTATCGGCACGTCGTGCTGTGACATGATGGTGGTGCCCAACACCGAGCCACTGGCGGATATCCCGGGCACTACTGGCATCGTGGACGGTTCCATCCTGCCCGGCTACTTCGGAATCGAGCTGGGGCAGAGCGCGTTCGGTGACATCTATAACTGGTTTGTGAACTACATCGAACCGGGAGGGCCTGATTTGGGTTCGCACGAAGCGCTGACCGTGAAAGCGCAGCAACTCAAAGCAGGGCAGTCGGGCTTGCTGGCGCTGGACTGGAACAACGGCAACCGCTCGATCCTGGGCGACCAGCGGCTGGTGGGTCTGCTGGTCGGGCAAACACTCCACACCACGCCCGAAGAGGTCTACCGTGCGCTCATCGAAGCCACCTGCTTCGGCTCGCTGGTGATTATGAACCAGCTGGAGAAGTACGGTGTGGCGATTCGGGACGTCATCGCCTGTGGAGGCGTCGCGGAGAAGAACCCTCTGGTGATGCAGATACTGGCGGACGTGAGCGGGCGCACCATTCGGCTGGCACGCTCGTCGCAGACCTGCGCGCTGGGCGCGGCGATTGCAGGCGCGGTGGTTGCTGGTAAGGAGGCGGGCGGTTATGCCTCCTTTGAAGAGGCGCAGGCGGCGATGTGCGGGCTGAAAGATGTGGTTTACGGGCCAAACCCGCAGGCGCACGCGGTGTACCGCGAGCTGTTCGCGCTGTATAAAGACCTACACGACGCCTTCGGCACGCGCGAGTGGCAAGGCAACCTGCACCACGTGATGAAGCGACTGATCGACATCCGCACCGCGGCGAGGCAGGTTGCTTAGCGAAATCGCGCAAGAGCCTTTACCACAGAGGGCACAGAGTGCACCGGGTAACACCGTTCTCCGTGCTCTCTGTGGTGATTTCCCATCATAACGGCTCGCCGCCTTTGTCCACGTTCTCCTTGGTGAAGATGCGCGTGCCCAGTGTGATGTTCTTGGGAACCTGCTCACCCTTAAGTATCTTCAGTGCGACCTCTATCGCCTCCTTGCCGCCGGTCGGATACTCGAAGGTAGCTGTCAGGATGCCCTCTCTCACGTAGCGTACGCCCTCATGGGGCAGGGCGTCGATACCGATGAACTTGATGGTCTTCTCACGCCCTTTGCCCTCCTGCCGTGCGGCAAGGTATGCCCCGTGCGCACTGGGGTCGTTGTGGGCATACACGGCGTCGATCTGCGGGAAGCGCGCCAGTGCAGACTGCATCTCCCGCTGCGCAATCGGCTCCAGCCACTGGCAATCGGCGTCGAAGATAATCTCGATCTGCGAGCCGGCGATGCCTTCCATAAAGCCCTTGTGTCGCTCCTGTCCGGGCGTGGAGGTCATCAACCCCTTCAGCTCCACCACCTTGCCCTTGCCGCCCAGCAGCTTCACCAGATACTTGCCCGCCTCGCGACCGATTTTCACGTTGTCTGCCCCGATGAAGCAGGTATACTGGTCACCTTCCACCTTGCGGTCCAGCACGATGACGGGAATGCCTTTTTGATAAGCCTCTGCCACAGGCTTGGTGAGCGGACGCGCCTCCTTCGGGCTGATGATGAGCAGGTCCACACCCATCTGGATGAACTCGCGCACCTGCGCCTGCTGCACTTCCGTCTTGTTCTGGGCGTCCTTGAAGATGACCTCAATCTCGTCGGCGTGCTGTTTGGCAGCCTCTTCGATGTCCTTGTTCATCTGCACACGCCAGGGCTCGCCCAGATTGCACTGCGACATGCCGATAACCCACTTTTTCTTGCCCGCTGTTTCCGGCGCCTGCCCCGTCTGTTCCTGCTTCTTAGCGCATCCCACGCACACCAGCAGCGCGCCAAAAGCCAGTGCGACTGCAATGCGTTTCATCACGACCTCCCCCTCTTTTGCTGAATGAGTACGGCAATGGTGATGATAATGCCCTGAATCACCATGCGCGGCGCAAGTTCCACCGCATTCAGGCTAAGGATTTTATTGATATACGCCATGATGAGCACGCCGATGAGAGAGAACATCATCCCACCGCGTCCGCCCATCAGGCTGGTTCCGCCGATGACCACCGCCGCGATGGCGTCCAGTTCATAGGTCATGCCCGCTTCGGTGTCACCCAAATCCTGCCGACAGGCGTTGAGCACGCCCGCCATCGCCGCGAACATGCTGCACAGCGCGTAGGTGAGTACCTTCACCGCACCCACCCGGATACCGCTGAGGCGCGCTGCCTCCTCGTTGCCGCCGATGGCATAGAGCCACCTGCCGTAAGAAGTGTAGCGCACCAGCGCCGCCATCACCAGAATGCACGCCAGGAAAATCAACGTGGAAGGCTGTATGCCAATGCCCGGCAGTGCCGAGGTCATCCACAGGAAAAAGGGCGGAGTGCCTTCCTGCATGGCATACCAGGGTTGTCCGCCCGGCTGTACCTTGATGCCTCCAGCCACCAGCTTGGCAGCGCCACGTGCAGCGGTCATCATCGCCAGCGTCGCCACAAACGGCTGCATCTTGAAACGGGCAATCAGCGTGCCGTTGATAACCCCACAAGCCAGACCAGTAACCAGCACCGCCCCGATGGCAGGCGCCACACTCCATCCGTAGCCGATGGTCAGCAGGGAAAAAAGCACCGCACTTAGCCCCAGCACCGAGCCGACCGAAAGGTCAATCCCACCCGTCAGGATGACCAGCGTCATCCCCGTTGCCAGCAAGCCGTACTCGGAATATTCGTAAAGGATAGCAAGTTGCGTTTGCCACGACAGGAATATCGGCATTCCGGTGTCCAGCGCGCGCGGGCTGAAGATGACGCCCAGCACGAAAACCACCACGAACGCAATCACGCCGCGATAGTCATTCAGTTTTTCCAGAAAGCGGTGCAGTCTGCTGTCCATTGTAAAACGGTTTCTCCACGGCTTGCCGCGCCATCCGGTTCTCTGTTCGTAAACGTATGGGGATTCTCCTGCAGGCTGGGCAGACGGCAAATGGAGGGCGAACCTCCACGTGAGCCGAAAAACACGCCGAACGGCTCAGCAGGAGCTTCGCCCCCCCAGCACAGTAATCAATGATGCGAGTTGCAAACCCCTGCGCGGTGACGTCCGCGCCTTCCAGTCGCCGGGGCAGGCGACCTGCCTCCGCTCACCTGCCCACCGGAAACGCAGGGGGCGCGAGCGGCGCGCCTCCCTTCCGCTTGTTTGTCAGCCTGCCCGCCCTCGAGATGTCTATCGGCTGAAAACCGATTTGCGAGGCGGGTGAACCGGGCTTCAGCCGAAAATCGCCCTTGTCGGGGGCAGCGAACAGCGGGTCGGCAATCACCGAATGCGCGTCCTGCCCCTTTGCCCGCCATTGCTCCAGGGTGAGGTTGGTGAACTGCACCTCGCCGCCGCCCTCACGCCAGTAGAGGTTGTAATCCAGTTTGTACTGATTATCTCCCCAGTTGCCGTGCAGCAACGGTCCCTCGCGCCAGTAGACGATATTGCGCTCGAAGGTGAAGGAGAGATGCTCCTCCGGACGCGTCCGCTGGATTTGTCCCTCACGCGCGAAGGCGAAGATATTATTACGCACCACGTTCTCCTTGCCGTAGTGCTGATGGAAGCCGCCTGTCTTGGTGCGATACACCACGTTGTTCTCCGCAAGGATATGGGTGGTGCCTTCATCGAAATAGATGCCCCAGCCGCCATAGGACAGACTCTCCACGTCATGAATCAGGTTGTGGTGCAATATCGTGCCCTTGTGGAAGCCCAGCGTATAGATGCCGCCCATATCCGATAGCACGCCCTGCCCGAGATGGTGGATATGGTTGAAGGCGATGGTGTTGTGGTGCGCCAGAGCCTCGCCGTAGCCCCACGTCCAGCCAATGGACACGCCCGTATAGTAGAAGTCTGCGATTTCGTTATGCTCGATGCGGTTATAGGGCGACTGTCCAATCCAAACCCCGACCGCTGCGGGATGAAGCCTGCCACCATGCGCGATGAGATTGTCGCGGATGACGTGGTGGCTGGCGACCTCCTCCTCGTTCTGGCGGATGGCCATCTCGCCGATTTTGACGCCCCCTGCGCCCAGGTCTGTCATCTCGCACCGCTCTACCCGGTTGCGTTTGCAACCCCGTCCGAACTCGAAAGCCCACGCCCCCGTGTGGGTCACCCGACAGTCTTCGAAGGCACAGTCCCGTGCTCCCTCCACGTGGATGGCGGCTTTGAGTATCGCTTCCGCCTGCGGAAAGCTGTAGCCCTCCGCAGGGGTCACCCATTGGGTATGGGCGAAGGTCAAACCGCGGAAGACCAGATGCTGCACCCACTGGCGCCCGTCCACGTCGCCTTTCAGCACCAGCAGCTGCTCGGTTTTCGGCGCGACCATCAGGCTCTTCTCCACAGTCTCGCCCGGCTTGGGCAGGTAGGTTAACACGCCTCTGCCCCGGTCCAGATACCATTCGCCCGGCTCGCTCAACGCCTCCCGCACGTTTTCCACCAAATAGCGGTGCCCTTTGCGCAGGATAGACCACCACTGGTCATGGGAAGTCGTACCCGTGAAGGTCACGACGTTTTTCTCAGTGTCCACCTGTGCGATGCGCAGCCGCGCCATCGTCCACAGCTGCGTCGCCAGCACCTCTACGTCGTTCAACCGGTACCAGTCGGGGCGGATTTCGCCCTTCTGAAACACGAAGCTGTTGGAACCCTTTCCTGCCACCGGCGGCAGCTCCTCGGCAATCGTGTAATAACCGTTCTTCGGCAGGCGCGGACGGTAGCGACGCTCTCCGTTGACCCACAGCTGGATGAAGTTCCACTCGCCGCGCTGAACCTCCGGCAGCTGCAGTTGCCAGCGACCGTCGGGCGTTACCACCCAGCCCTTCAGCACAACGCCCCCGCTGATGACCGGCTTCTCACCCGGATAGGCAGCATACACCGTCGGCGAGTCTGCCGTGCCCGAATCTTCTGCGGTGAACACCAGCGGCTCGCTCAGGATGTAGGTTCCCTTGCGCACCATCACCACGATCGGTCGGTTGAGGCTCTGCGTGCGGCGCAGTTCTCGCACCGCCTGCTGTGCCCGCTTCAGCGTGGCGAAGGGCCCGTCGGTACGCTGCCGATTCGGTGCAGGCAACTTGCCCGACCAGCTATCGTTGCCGTTCGTGGCAACGTAGAAGTCGGCTTTAGGCTGTGCGCCCGCCACAGCCAGCATCGCCCCCAGAAAACAGACAGGCATCATCATTTTCCACATAGCCTCTGCTCCCTTTCCCGCGTTGTCTGCACCTTGATTCCCTCCTTCGGTCGCGATTCCTGCCATGAACCCGCGAGGCAATGCTATCTGCCCGCTCCATCTTCAACAACGTGCCTGAACCGTTTCGCTTCCCGTAGCACGCGCGCGGTGGCGCGGGGATAGCGCTCCGGCGTGGGAGTAGCCTTTTCCGCGCGCACCAGCAGGTTCACGATGTCCGAGTGCGGCACACCGACCTCGATGACCTGCGGTTCGCCGCCCCCCAGCTGCAGGATATGCTCTCTCGCCTGTTCGATTTCGCTGCGCTGTGTAGGGCGCTTCATCCATAGTGCCACTCCATCCACTCGCACAAAGGGCAACGTCCACTCCGCCAGCGCCCACAGGTGCGCCACTGCCCGCGCCGTGACCATGTCGAACTGTTCGCGCCACTGCGGCTGGCGGGCTGCCTCCTCCGCGCGGTTATGGATGAACTCTACTCCGTCGATGCCCAGCTCGGCGCAGAGCGGACGCAGGAACAGGAAGGGGTCATGGCGCGAGTCAAGCAGAGCCAGACGGATTTGCGGAAAGGCTATCTTGAGCGGCAAGCCAGGAAAACCCGCGCCCGTGCCCACGTCCAGCACCCGTGCGCCTGCGACAGGTTGCCATGCGGCAACCAGCGTGAGCGAGTCCAGAAAATGGCGCACCACCGCCTCATCCGGCGGTACGGAGGTCAGGTTCATGTGCGCATTGGCTTCGTAGAGGCGGCTGGCGTATACCGTGAATTGCTGCAGCTGCCCATCGTCCAGCGTGATGTTCAATGCCTGCGCACCGGTTTTCAGAAGCGATAGCTGCTCCATCAGGGCTGCTCGCCGCCCGCTGCAACGCAGGTCTGAACACCTCTGCTACGTGCCCATCTCCCATGAGGTCAGGTACTCTTGCTGTTCCGGCGTCAGTGTGTCGATTCGAATGCCCATCGCGTCTAGCTTCAGGCGGGCAATCTGCTTGTCCAGCTCGATCGGCACGCGGTACACCTGCTTCTCCAGCGTATGGGCGTGCTGATGAATATACTCTGCGCTGAGCGCCTGATTGGCGAAACTCATGTCCATGACGCTGGCGGGGTGCCCCTCCGCCGCCGCGAGGTTGATCAGCCGCCCTTCGCCCAGCAGGAATATCTTGCGCCCGTCGGGCAGCACGTACTCATCCACGAACTCGCGGATGCGCCGTTTGGAGGTCTTCATCCGCTCCAGCGCGTCGATATCGATCTCCACGTTGAAGTGCCCTGAGTTGGCGACAATCGCGCCAGACTTCATCACGGCGAAATGCTCTTCGCGAATGACGTGGATATCGCCCGTCAGCGTGACGAACACATCTCCCACGCGGGCAGCGTCTGCCATCGGCATTACCTGATAGCCGTCCATCACCGCTTCGAGCGCGCGCAGGGGGTCGGTCTCCGTCACGATGACATGCGCCCCCATGCCTTTGGCACGCATGGCTACGCCGCGTCCGCACCAGCCGTAGCCCGCCACCACCACCGTGCGCCCGGCAAGCAGGATGTTGGTTGCCCGCAGGATGCCGTCGATGGTGCTTTGCCCAGTGCCGTAGCGGTTATCGAAGAGGTGCTTGGTGTCGGCGTCGTTGACGGCGATGATGGGGTAGCGCAGCACGCCGTCTTTTGCCATCGCTCGCAGGCGGATGACGCCGGTGGTGGTCTCTTCGGTACCGCCGCGCACGTTCGGCAGTAATTCCTGTCGCTGTGAGTGCAGGGTGGAGACCAAATCCGCTCCGTCATCCATCGTGATGTGCGGTTGCGTGTCCAGCACCGCGTGGATGTGCTTATAGTAAGTTTCGTGGTCCTCGCCCTTAATGGCGAAAACAGGAATGCCATGATGCTTGACGAGGGCAGCCGCCACATCGTCCTGCGTGGAGAGGGGATTCGACGCGCACAACGCGACCTGCGCGCCCCCCGCCTTCAGGGTGATTGCCAGGTTCGCCGTTTCGGTGGTCACGTGCAGGCACGCCGCCAGCCGAACGCCTTCCAGCGGCTTCTCGCGGGCAAACCGCTCGCGAATAAGGCGCAGCACGGGCATGTCCTGCTCTGCCCACTCGATGCGCAACTGCCCCTTGTCCGCAAGGGCAAGGTCTTTCACGTCGTAGTTCATGCAATACTCCTCCTGTCATCCATCAAGTGCCAGCGTAATTGTTTTTGCGCACGGGGTCGACGATGACGCCGTCGAACACCGCCGCATTAGACTTCACGCGACAGCCCTTACCCACCACACAGCGCACAATCATCGTGTCGCGCATCACCACCGCGCCTTCCCACAGGATGCTCTCCTGCACGGTGGCGTTGTCCTCCACCACGCAATTGTCGCCCAGCACCGTGTATTCCAGCACCTTCGCGCCCGGACCGATTTCGCAGTTGTTGCCGATAATGACCGGGTAGCCGATTTCGGCGGTGGGGTCGATCTTCACGTTAGTGCCTATCCACACGTATTTGCGCGTTTCGGGGTAGGGTATGCGCAGCGCAACCCTGCCCTGCATGGCGTCCACGTGTGTCTGCTGGTAGGTGCGCAGGTTGCCCACGTCCTTCCAGTAGGACGAGGTGAGGAACCCGTAAAACGGTCGGCGCTGCTCCAGCAACAGCGGCAGCAGGTTCGCACCAAAGCCGTAGGTGACGCCGCGCGGGATCAGGTCGAATATCTCCGGCTCGAACACATAGACCCCGGTGTTGGCAGCGTTGGAGAAGATGACCTCGCCGCGCGGTTTCTCCAGGAACCGGGTGATGCGTCCCCGCTCGTTCAGCAGGGCGATACCGTACTCCGAGGGGTCATCGACCAGCGAGAGGGCGATGGTAGCGATGGCGTGCTTCTCCTTATGGTAGCGCAACAGTCGGGTAAGGTCCAAATCCGTGATGTCGTCCCCGCCGATAACCAGGAAGGTGTCGTCAAAGAAGTGTTCACATCGTTTGACGCTACCGGCATCCCCCCACAGGCGGTCTTCTTTGGAGTAGTGGATGCGCACACCCCATCTGGAACCATCTCCAAAGTGGCTTTCGATCTGCTCGCCAAGATAGTGCAGATTCACCATGATTTCATGGAAGCCGTGTCGCTTCAACAGCCCCACAATGTGTTCCATCACGGGACGGTTCACGATGGGCACCATGGGTTTGGGTACGTTGCGGGTCAGCGGGTCCAGACGCGAACCCACGCCCGCCGCCAGAATCATGGCTTTCATGACGGGTTTTCCTCCTCGAATTGCCGCACCATCGCAGCCACGTAATCGATTTGCTCCACACTCAGCTCAGGATGCACCGGCAGGGAGAGTACCTCTTCGGCAGCGCGTTCCGCGTGCGGAAAGTCGCCGCGCTGATGTCCCAGACAGCGGTACGCCTCCTGCAGGTGCAAAGGCAACGGGTAGTACACAGCGGTAGCGATGCCGTGTTCCTTCAGGTACGCCTGCAAAGCATCCCGCCGCCGGTGCCGAATGGTGAACTGGTGATAGGTGTGCAGGTTGCCCGGCGCAGTAACCGGCAGGACAGCCTGAGTTTCGCGTAGCAACTCCATATACCGATGCGCGTTTTGGCGGCGGCGTTCGTTCCAGCTCTCCAGATGGGACAGCTTCACCCGCAGGATCGCCGCCTGTATCTCGTCGAGGCGACTGCAGTAGCCGGGCACTTTGTAGAAATACGCCCCGCCGTCTGCACCATGCACGCGAAGTTGTCTCACCCGCCGCGCTATCTCCTCATCGCTACACAGCACAATGCCGCCGTCTCCAAATGCGCCCAGATTCTTGGTCGGGTAGAAACTCAACGCGGTGGCGTGGCCGACCGCTGCGACCGGCACACCGTGCTGCTGTGCGCCAATAGCCTGCGCCGAGTCGTTAACCAGGTACAGTCCGTGCTCCTGTGCAATACGCCATAGCGCCTGGCGGTCGGTCATCTGCCCGAACAGGTCCACCGGCAATATTGCGCGGGTGCGCGGCGTGATGGCGCGTTCTATCGCGTTCACATCGATATTATAGGTATCAGGGTCGATGTCTACATACACCGGCTTCGCGCCCAGACGCACGATGACCTCGGTGGTGGCTCCAAAAGTGAAAGGGGTGGTAATCACCTCATCGCCCGGACCGATACCGACCGCCGCCAGAGACAGCTCCAGTGCATCGGTGCCTGACGCCACCCCGATACCAAAGCGTGCCCCGCACAGCGTGGCTATCTCCTCTTCCAGATATTGCACGTTCTCGCCCAGAATGAACCGCCCACTCTCCAGCACGCGGGCAATGACAGTATCTATCTCCCGACGCAGTGCGCAATACTGCGCCTGAAGGTCTACCATCGGAACATGAATCGTCTTGCTCACGATACTTTCCTCTCCAGTGGCATCGCAGGTTTTGTTCATTAGAGTAATCACCAGCTCGTCCCCAACCGACTTTCGCGCTCGATACGGCTACCCGCTGCGATGACCGCATCGCTGATGCGGCTACCTGCAGCAACCGACACATCGCAATCGCAAATCACGCGCGTCAGGTCGGTCCCCTCGCCGAGACGCACCCTTTCCAGCAGCACGCAATCCTCCAGCACACACCCCCGTTCGATACGACAGCCTGCACCAATGACCACCGTGCCACGCAGGTGCACACCGTCCTCAACTACAGCACCTTCGCCGATGTGTACCAGTGCTCCCGAATCGAGAGTCGCGCGCACCTGCGCGCCTTCCATGCACCACAAGCCCTCCGTCAGCGGCGCACCGGGCAGGGGAACGCGGACTCGCCCACGCAGCAGGTCGTTGGTGACCCTCCAGTACTGGGTGGGACCAGCCACATCGACCCAGTAGCCCTCGGCGGGGGCACCATATAAGCCTTCTCGCTGCGCAATCATGCGGGGATAGATTTCGCGCTCTATCGACACCATTCTGCCTTCGGGAATGGTCTCGATGACCTCCGGCTCCAGCACATAGAATCCCGCGTTGATGTAATCCCAGCCGGTCTGCTCCACATTTGGGTTGGCTGCCAGCGCCTTCTTCTGCTCCTCGGTTGGCTCTCGCCACGCCAGAACCCTACCTTCGCTGTCCAGGTCCAGCACACCATAAGGGTTGGGGCTGGGCACAGCTTTGAGGGCAATGGTGGCGCGCGCCCCACGCTGTCGATGAAGGTCTATGATTGCGCTCAGGTCAAAGTCGGTTACAATATCGCCGTTGAAAACAACAACCGTTTCCTGTCTCCACAGGCTCTTTGCCGCATTGCGGATGGCGCCTGCCGTGCCCAGAGGCTGATCCTCCTGCGCATAGCGCATCTTCACACCGAAGCGGCTGCCATCCCCAAAATGCTTTTCAATCGCCTCAGCCATGTAGTTGGTGGCGAATACAATCTCATCCACACCATGCGTCTTCAACAATGCAACGTGATACTCCAGCAGAGGGCGGTTCAAGATGGGCATGAGAGGTTTCGGACGGGTGTAAGTCAGCGGACGGAAGCGCGTTCCGAACCCACCGGCGATAATGATTCCCTGCATTCCATCACCTCTCCAAATACGAAACAAGGTTGATTGGGCTGAACACCCGACACATTATACTCACTGGATGGGGCGTTTGTAAAGGTGATAGAAACCGTTGCGGGAGACACTCTGAGAGGTTCGTATCGCAGACACCCGCAGGCGTGCCAGCGAAAAACCATGACGACAGGGCGACGGCAGGCTCGCCCGAAGGGATGTTTCTCTGGACAGGAGAAGGTCTTTCAACCCCCTTCAGCCGCCGGAATCAGAACCGATAGTTCGCCTCGATGAAAAATAGCCCGCCGTCGTCGCCAGCAGGATAGACCGAGCGGACAACGCCTCTGCCCTGAACCCAGCTTTTATAGACCGATAGCTGCAGGTTGTCATCGACACGGTAGTTCAGGGAGATGTCGAACACATCCGCGAGATCGCGATTGCCCCCCGACGGTCTGCCTGCGATGCCGAAGGTGGCGTTGTCGAAGGCGCCGCCTCCGGCGTACCACAGGTCTTCGCGGCGCTGCAGACGCAGGCGATGGAAATCCGCTCGAAGAGACCAGCGCGGATGCGGCGTCAACATCACCTGTATAAAGGTATCTTCCAGGTTCATCGTGTTGTAGAACGGGGTCAGGGCGTATAGGCGCGGCGTGAAAGTACCGGGGAAGAAGGTCTTGTGTGTATCGTCCGCGTTATCGCCATCGCCGGAACCGAGGTAGTAGCCGACACGCACCCAGGGTTTCCACATGGTTGGGAACTGGAAACCCGCTTCTGCCGCCAGCGCGTACGCCGAATGGCTCAGACGCCCCCATTCGCCTCCTTGCAGCGCCGCCCACAACAGCAGGTCGGCGCGACCGGCGGCGCTGTTCCAATCCTGCACCCAGTGTCCGCCCAGTGTCCACACGCGCACTTCGTCGGTATCTGCCTGCCGTGCCGCCAGTGGGCGGTTGTCCACCTTCAGCACATCGCGCGAGTCGCGAAACCATCCCCAGAAGAGGCGCCAGTCATAGTTGGTGGTTCGTTTCTCGTGTGCCTGCGCATACGCCAAATAGAGCTGGTTCAGCCGGGTCAGCGTCGGGTTGCCGTTTAGGTCAAACGCGCCCTGTGTGGGGTATGCAGCAAAAGCGACCCATCGCGATGCATCGCTGCCGAACTGCAGCAACACCCCATCGAAGGAGCGCGTGATGGGCGAGAAACCGAAGGGACCGATGAGGCGGTTGCTGATTCGGTTCGTGTGCAACCAGTTCAATCCCGCGTCCTTGACAGTGACCTCGCGCCCATCGGCATACTCCATCCGCCCCAATCGAACAGTTCCCCAATCCTGTTTCCACTGGATGCTCAACTGTTTCAGAAACAGGCTTGCGCGGTTATCACCGTTGACCGCTCGTAAAGTTCCGCCGAATCCCAGCTGTCCGGCGGGGGGCGGCGCAACGGCGTTGGGTAGGCTGAACAGCGACGCTTGCGCCAGCTCGGCAGTCCACACAGAGTTCCCTGAGCTGCCCGTCAGCGCAAGGCGCAGCAACGAATGCGCGTAAGTGTAGTCGGAATCGAAGCCGGGCACGCCGAACCACTGCCAGTCCTCCACACGTACGCGCCAGCTGCCCTGAACAGTGGGTTGCTGGGCGTTCGCCGCCACCATCAGTAGGCTAACCGCGGCGACAGCGAAATAGGTGACTTTTCTCATCCACATATGCCTGCTTTCCACACTTGTATTGGTTATGTCTATCCGATTATCCTGCTTCGGATTGCAGGTGGGGGGTCAGGCGACGCGACAACCACCGTGCGGCTACATCGAGACAGTAGCCCAGACCGCCGATAACCAGTATCACCGCCATCATCTCGCTGTAGGCGAGTCGGTCGCGCGTGTCTAGGATGTAATAACCCAAACCTGCGCTGACCCCCAGCATCTCCGCGGGTACCAGCACAATCCATGCGATGCCCACCGCCAGCCGAAAGCCGGTCAATACATGCGTCAGTACGGCGGGCAGATACACGAGACGCAGCAGTTCCCAGCGGCGTGCGCCCATGCTGCGAACCGCGAGTATCCACTGCCTGTCGATGTGCGAGATGCCTGCCCGTGTGTTCAGCATGGTGGGAAACACGGTGGCGATGCCTATCAGGAAGTACACCGGCGCATCCCCCACGCCGAACACCATAATGGCGATGGGCATCCACGCCAGTGGCGAAATCATGCGCACCAGGTGTAGCACGAGGGTCGTGACGCGCTCCAGCCAGCCCACCGTGCCCAGCAACACGCCGAGCGGCACCCCGACTGCGCTTCCAATCGCCAGCCCGAGTATCACGCGCTTCAGGCTGACTGCGATGTGTGGCGTCAACGCGCCGGTGCTAATAAGTTCCCACAGGCTGCGCAGGGTGGGCAGGGGGGCAAACGATGCCAGCACGCTTTCCGCCCCGCGCGATAAGCTCCATACCTGCCACCCCATCAGCAACACGCCAATCCCAGCCAGCGGCAGCAGCTTCTGATGCCATCGGGCGGAAGGTAGAGCGGCGGAATGCATCGCAGTGGTCAAGGTGCGAACTCCTCCGCCCGGCTGAGTTGCTTGGGTAAGCCAAAAACTTGTGTCCCCCCCCCTGCAGCAATCGCCTTGCGCACGAAGCGGTCATCCACTAAATCCCGTGCTACCTGTTCGGGCTTGAGCGTGCGCAGGAAGTCGCGGCTGCCCTCGACCTGCGTGCGCTGCAACAGGCGCACCAGCAACGCCGTATACGAAGGGAAGGGATACGGCTGAAAGTCGATGCGCGGCACCCGCCACGCTTTGTGCCGGATGGCACCCTCGTGCTGGTAGAAAACGGGGTCGTACTGCACCAGCACGCGCAGCAGCACTGCTTGCGGGTGAGGCGTGTATTTGCCTGCCTCTCGCGATAGCAGGCGGGCGGTTTCTATCCGATTCTGGCGGATCCACTGCTGCGCTTTCACGACGGCATTCACCACCGCCTGCGTCCAATCGGGTCGCTGTTGCAGGTCGTCCTCGTGCATCAACACGACACAGCAGGCATGGTCGCGCCACACATCCCCAGACAGGCGCAGCACCCGCCCGACGCGGTTGGTTTCCGCGGCGGCGTTAAAGGGTTCTGCCACAATATAGCCAGCGATGGAGCGGTTCGCCAGGGCAGAGACCATTTCAGGGGGCGGCATCACCACCAGCCCTACCTCGTCTTCGCGCAGCTTTTTCCCCCGCGGCCGCAGCACAGGCTGCAGCCCCTCTCGGCGCAACAGCTCCTGGAGTATCACGTTGTGGATGGAGTAGTAAAACGGAATGGCTACCTGCTGTCCACCCAGTTGCTGCAGGGAGCGAATCTGCGGCTGCACGGTGATGGCGGAGCCGTTGGTGTGATTCCATGCCACCACCTTCGCAGGGAACCGATTTCCGTATCTCAGCAGGATAGCCGTGGGCATCAGGATGTGCACCACGTTCACCTGCCGTGCGATGAAAGCCTCGACTAGGTTGGGCCAGGCGCGGAACAGGCGTGGTTGCTCCGCGGTAAGCCCTTCCGCTTCGAACATTTTGCGTGCATGTGCCACCAGCAGGGGCGCGGCGTCGGTGATGGGCAGGTAACCGATTCGCACAGGCTGTTCCTTGCCGCGCTGCGACGCCGAGGGTGTCTGCGCCAGTAACGTGCCCAGCGCCGCCATCGAGAAAGCCTGACAACAGTTCAAATGACCCAATCCGCAACCTCCTTCGCCTCTTCACGTAGTGTACTGTGTCTGGCGAGATGCTCGACAATAGTGGTATGAAGATGTATCATCTGGGGGTCTCGATACTGCCTCGGATGCGGCACGTTGATGTGCCACTGCTGCTCGATGCGCCCTGGACGTGCGCTCATGAGCAGTACCCTGTCTGCCAGAAACAGCGCCTCGTCGATATCGTGAGTGACCAGCAGGCAGGTCGTGTTCTGCCGGTGCACCAGCTGCAGCAGGGTGCCTTGCAGGTGGTGGCGGGTGTGGGCATCCAGCGCGGCGAAAGGTTCATCGAGCAACAACAACGCAGGGTTCCGCACCAACGCCCGCGCCAGCGCAACCCGTTGCGCCATACCCCCGCTCAACTGATGGGGATAATGGCGTGCAAACGCCTCCAGCCCCACAGCACACAGCACGCTCTCTACCCTGCGACGCAACACCGCAGCAGGTAGCCTCTCCCGTTGCAGTTGCAGCCCCAGAGCGACGTTCGACCACACGTTGCGCCAGGGTAGCAGACAAGGGTCTTGAAACACGACCGCCACGTCGAGGTGTGGCTCGCGCAGCGGGTTTCCGTTCAGAAGCACCTCCCCCGCGTCAGCGGACTGCAGCCCAGCGATGGACAGTAGCAGCGACGATTTGCCACAGCCACTGGGACCCAGCAGGCACACAATTTCTCCCTGCCGCACCTCGAAAGAGATATGCTCGAACGCAACGACCGTCGCGTCGCGCGTGCGGTACACTTTCGTCAAGTCTGCGACCCGCAGAAGGGGCTGGGCGTTGCTCATCGCACTGCAGGCTCCTTCTGGGTTTGTTTGAGCTGCAGCGCCAGCTGGGTGGTGCTTGGCGTCAGCACGGGCAAGAAAGTGACTTCGCGCACGCGTCGCGCGGTGCCGCTGCCGCGGAAGTACGCCGCACCACCCACCGCTTCCAGTTCAATTTGCACCGCCTTCACAGCCAAATCCACCCACTGGATGCGTGTTTGAAACAGCCCACGCAGGTCAAGCTGTCCATATCGTCTCTGCTGCGCAAACCGTTGCGTGCGGCGGTACAGCCGATGCCACTGTCGGCAGGCGGTCTCCACCCGCTCTTCGAGAATCGCCTTCGCACCCTGCATTTTCGCCGATGCTTCCTGTAATGCCCGCTGCGCTATCCCCATCGGCAGCCCGCACTGTAACAGCAGAAAGCCTGGACGAACCCTTTGCAGGAAAGCAGGCGCATCATCGCTCAGCAGCCATCGATAGGGCAGCCGCACGGAACGCAGCGTCAACGACGCGGTCTCGGAGCTCTGCAAGCCCAGCAACTGAAACGTCTCGCTGCGTTCGACCCCCTGTGCCTCCGCGGGCACCGCCGCCACGACTGCCTGCCGCTCGTCCACCTGCGCTGCCACTGCCACCACGAAACGGTTGACCTGCAAATTGGATGCCCACGGGAGATGACCGTCCAGCTGAATCTCCTCCTCATGCAACGCCGCCCGCGTGCGCAGTGGCTCTAAACCGCCGAGATACTTCATGGCGTTGGATAGTCCCGTCGCGCCCGCGCGGCGGGCGGTTAACAGGTCAGGCAGCAGGGTGTCGCGCAGGTCGGTGTTGGGCGTGTGCAGCAGGTACTCGATGAACACCCGCTGGCACCAGAACAGAAACGCCGTGGTGAGACACTCTGCGGAGACCTCGGCGATGGCTTGCACCGCTTCCCACAAGGTGTCGCCCTCGCCACCCATTTCTCGGGGCACGCCGTGATGTAGGTAGCGGTGCTCCGCCAGTAACTGCAAGGCGCGGCGTGCATCTCCCTGCCCTTCGTTCATCGCGAGCGCGGATGCTGCCAGTTGCTCGCGTATCGTCTGTGCTGCCACGCTATGCCTCCTTATCGCACGTTCTGGATGGTGGTCAGGTGGTCCACAGGCGCACCGACTACCTCGCGTGCCTTCAGCACCGTTTGCTCGTCGGGGCTGTCGTACAGGCACAGGCACTTGCTCATGTCCTCGCAGACGTAGGTGCGCTCGAACTTCACCTCAGGCACCTGAGCATACAGCGGCGACTTTTCCGCCTTGCGCTTCAGATAGGCCTCCATTGTTAACCCTGCGGGCAGGTTCCATTCTACCAGGTAGTTCGCGCGCGCTTTGCGCTGGCGTACGGTCTCCAAATCCTGCCCCACCAGCCGCACCTGCTTCACCAGCTCTGCCTGCAAGCCACTGTGGGCAAACGCCTCACGTGCCGCCTGTTCATCTGACGCCAGCAACACCACATACAGGCGGTTGTCCTGTGCGCTCGCCTGGGCTTCCAGCAGCTCGGCGCGCGTCTCCACTGCCTGAAGCCGCTGTTCGAGTAGCGCACGCTCTACACCATTGCAACTGCTCTCGATGAGGTACAGGTTCATTGCAAACGCCTCCTGCATTAGTTTACTATGATGATACCTTTAGTCAAGATAAATGTCAAGGGTGATAGAGACCTTCTGTGGCGCATTTCCTGCCTTGCCCCTCCGCTCGAAAGTGAAGTATAATCAGAATGCATTCTCCAAACGGCTTCAGGAGCGTACGCAAAATGCGGGTGGGCGCGTTAAGGCTGGATAGACGCAAGCTGGAACGCCTCTGTCGTAAGTGGCGCATCGTCAGGCTGGAGGCGTTCGGCTCGGTAGTGAGGTCAGACTTCCACAGTGAAAGCGACGTCGACCTGCTGGTCACTTTCGCTCCAGATGCCAGATGGTCGCTGATGCAACTATATGAGGCGGAGCAAGAGTTTGCCGCGCTTTTCGGACGCCGCGTGGAGCTTGTCCCCAGAAGCGGCATCGAGCGCAGCGCGAATTACATCCGTCGGAAGGCAATCCTGGAGAGCGCAGAGGTCATCTATGCCGCTTGACCCCGCCGCCGCTTCCCTGTAGCAGCCGCTTGCGCTTGCGCTGCCTCCACCTTCGCCTGCTGAATCGCCGCCATGGCACTCATCTGCAGCAGTTGAGTCAATAGGGTCACCAACTCCTGCTCGTTGAATTGCCGAAAGCGGGCGATGGTGCAGTGGTCAGGCACCTGCCCACCACTCAGGGAAAAGTGGTTTGTCTAAACTCGGGGTACAAGGTCTTGCTTTTTTTTTCGATACTGTATTATATGGGTAAAGTTACTTTGGTACGGTCTTGCACTGGGTAATTCCTAAGCCGAGTATTGATGTTGGTGGGGAGGCGGCAGTGGAAAGTCGCAAACCTGCATGGTACGGTGTGCGGTTGCGTGTGTTGGTGCTGGTGCTACTTGCCGAAATATCTGTTCCCGTCTGCTGGTTATCTAGTGTGCTTTGTGCGAGATTGCGCAAACTGCGTTCAAACGGACCTGAAGGCTTTGCAGAAGAAGGCATGTCAGCATGATGTGACCGTTGTAATCTTGACACCGGGTAATAGCCGGAACACGCTATCAAAAGCAATTGCACATATCCCTGTCGTTGTGGATAAGGATGGGATTTTGAGCAAAAGCCTCAACGCGGCATGGGACGGGCGTACATACCTTTTCTCATCACAGGGGAGACTTCTCTGGTTGCAGAAGCAGTGGGGTGTAGGTTACCAACCCGCTGAGGATACGACCCTGGTGAGATGTCTCCAGACGCTTGGAGGAAAGCGATGAGGCGACCTGATGCGTTTAGCGTATTGGAGCTCCTGATCGTGGTAGCCATTATCGGGGTGCTCGCGGGTATTTTGCTGGTGGTGTTTCACGCGGCTAAAGAGCACTCCAAGATGGCCTCCTGCCTCTCCAACCTACGGCAGATTGGCATCGCTCTAAATCTGTATCGGCAAGATTATGGCGGTATAGATGCGATACCAGGGCAGGAGATGAAATACTGGCAGCTAGGCTTACCTGCATTTCGGCATCTGGAGCAGTTTCGGGAGGGATATGTGAAGGACCCACGAGTGTTCCATTGTCCTGGCTACTTTGGATGGATCGATCCCTTCACATATGTTGGGTTACCGCTGCATCGTGTCATCACTTACCAGTGGTGTATCGATGACGACATGCCGACGGGCGAAGCGAGCGGGTTCTCGGCAAGGTTAGCCGAGATGGGCGAGATGGTGCCAATATGCATCTGTGAAGTGCATAATCGCCCTGCAAGACCAGAAGCGCCATCCTCTCTGCGCAAGCGGGTAAACATCCTGCGTCTTAACCAGCAGGTAGTGTCAACATGGGTGCCAATCCGCTCCACTGCTTGTGGAGAGGTGGTGATATCACGTAAGGAGGGCGTTCGACGATGACTGCTTCCAAACGACAAACAGTACGGTTACTGGATGTCAGCATAATACTCACCGTGCTGTTCAATGTCTCCCAAGCATGGGTTGTATCTCAGCAGGGGGCTCTGTGTCCCGCGGAAACCTGCACGGGGGCGTGTCCGCCTACTATCCCAAATCAGTGCGGGTTGACTGCCAGCGCAGTATGGCCCGCATGTGCAACACGCGAGACGGGATGCTGTCAATATGCCTGCAGGACCTGGAGGCTGACGGGAACGGCACCTGAATGCCAGAACGTAACGTGGGTACGGTGCTCGTTAACAGGTGTTCTACCGAATGGGGTATGTGGGCACGGGCAGTGCATCGTGCCTGAGCCGCCTTCGCCTGAGCCTCCACCGGTTATTGTACGTTATCGGTAGGGGCAGGAGTTGCATCGCGGCGCACGACATGATCACGCTCGTTGACGCTTGATACCGCTGCGAGCCACCGGATATTGCAGCCATCTTGCGCCTGCGGACTGATTGAAGGAAACGGCTTGCAAATACGCGGACTCGTCGAAAGGAGGCGTACTGCGTTGGCGAAGGGTCGGAGGTATTCACGCAAGCGAAAGCGGTACGTGATACTACTGGGCGCGATGATTCTGTGGCTAGCGTATCCCCTTTATCAGTGGCTATCACCCCCTAGTGCGGAGGAGGTGATGTATGCCACCTTGCGTGCCCTGCAAGTGGGGGATGTCAAGACACTGATTCTTTTGACGCATCCCGAAGAGATACGTTCTTTGAACCTGACGCCCGAAGCGGTTGATGCCCTGCTGCGAACCGGCGTATGGCGTAAAGGTTACCTCCGACCGCACGGCAAACCCATGCAGGCGCTTCCTCGCCCGCCAGACATGCCTGTGTGGGTTGTTCCAATGGCACAGCCTCCCAATCTCAACATCCCTGTCTATCAGGCGAACGACGGACGCTGGTACCTCTCGCTGAGCGAGATGACAGCGGCGGCAAACGCGCTGGCTTATCGCCATGACCCCACCGTGCCGTCTTACTGGACAGTCGCCGAGCGATTTGGCGTCGTCGGATACTACAGACAGAATATGGTAACAGGTCAACGCGAGCTGGTGCGTCGTCCGGGGGCTTCGGGGACGTCCTCGTCTCGCGCAGCAGAATAGTTTTTCCTGCTTAGGAGTTACGCAGTTGCTGATGAACACGTAGCTGGTCATGCTTTTTCAGTGACGGCAGAGCCAATTTCCTGTCATGCTGAGCGAGCGCGAAGCATCTCAGAGCCTTAAACGAGATTCTTCGCTCCGCTCAGAATGACATAAAATGTCGTTTTGGACCGCAAACTCTCCAGCAGCCTTTCAACTGCGTAACTCCTAAAAACTCTTCAAGCCGCGGCTACAGCGGGGTGGTTTGTGGCACATGCTTCGCTCACCTTGCCCCTCCCCCTGAGCGTGCAGTATAATCTGTAGACAAGAGGTTTTTTGCAAGAGAGGGCAAACGCATGGCGGATGCGACCAATATCCCGAAAGTGTACGACCCCACGCAAGTGGAGGAGAAATGGTATCGCTACTGGAGCGAGAAAAACTACTTTGCACCCAATCCCGCGCCTGGAAAACCCGTATACTGTATCACCATTCCCCCACCGAACGTCACTGGCTCCCTGCATATCGGGCACGCGCTGTGCTACACTATCCACGATACCCTCATCCGCTGGCGCAGGATGCAGGGCTACAACACCCTGTGCGTGCCCGGCACCGACCACGCGGGCATCGCCACCCAGAACGTGGTGGAGAAGCAATTGCGCCGCGAGGGTCTGACGCGCCACGACCTCGGCAGAGAGAAGTTCTTAGAGCGCGTGTGGGACTGGGTGCGCGAATACGGCGGGGTCATCCTCACGCAGTTCCAGCGGCTGGGATGTTCCTTCGACTGGAGCCGCACCCGCTTCACGATGGACGAAGGCTATGTGAAAGCCATTATGGAATGCTTCGTGCGCTGGTGGGAGGACGGGCATATCTACCGGGGCAAGCGCGTTATCAACTGGTGTCCCCGCTGCCTGACCGCCCTCTCCGATATCGAAGTGGAGCATGAAGACCAGCCGTCGCAGCTTTACTATATCCGCTATCCGTTCAAGGATGGTTCCGGTCATGTGGTGGTCGCGACCACTCGCCCTGAGACGATGCTGGGCGACACCGCCGTTGCCGCCAACCCCGCCGACGAGCGATACCAGCACCTGTTCGGCAAGACCATCCTCCTGCCGCTGGTGGGCAGGGAAATCCCCTTCATCGCTGACGATTACGCCAAACCCGAGTTCGGCACTGGCGCGGTAAAGGTCACGCCAGCACACGATGCCAACGACTTCGAGTGTGGATTGCGCCATCACCTGCCGCAGGTGGTGGTCATCGACGAACACGGGCGCATGACCGTTGAGGCGGGTGAGCGTTACGCTGGTCTGGACCGCTACGACGCACGTGAGAAGGTGCTGCAAGACCTGCAGGAGCAGGCGCTGCTGGAGAAGGTGGAGGACTACGTGGTGCCCGTGGCAACCTGCGCCCGCTGCGATACGGTCATCGAACCGTTGCTATCGGAGCAGTGGTTCGTGCGCATGAAAGACATTGCCCAGCCTGCCATCGACGTGGTGAAGGAGGGACGCATCCGCTTCATCCCTGACCGCTATGCCCGCACCTATCTGGACTGGATGGAGAACATTAAAGACTGGTGCATCTCGCGCCAGCTGTGGTGGGGACACCGCATCCCCGTGTGGACCACCGAAGACGGGGAGTACATCGTCGCGCGGTCGGAAGAAGAGGCGCGGCAGAAAGCGGGCGGTAAAGCCATCCGTCAGGACGAAGACGTGCTGGACACCTGGTTCTCCTCCGCGCTGTGGCCCCACGCCGTTCTGGGCTGGCCCGAGCAGACCGACGACCTGAAAACTTACTATCCCACCTCCGTGCTGATTACCGCGCGCGACATCATCTACCTGTGGGTGGCGCGCATGATTATGACGGGTCTATACTTTATGAACGACGTGCCCTTCCGCGACGTGTACATCTATGCCACCGTGCTGGACGAGCAGGGGCGGCGCATGAGCAAGTCGCTGGGCACGGGCGTAGACCCACTCGACCTAATCGAGATGTACGGGGCAGATGCGCTGCGCTTCGCCCTGCTGGTGCGCACCGCGAAGGGACAGGACATCCGCTTCGCCAGCATCCAGCACGGCAGGCACAGTCAGGTAGAGGAGGCACGTAACTTCTGCAACAAAATCTGGAACGCCTCCCGCTTTGTCTTGATGAATCTGGACGAGGGGTTCGGCCAGCGGTTCGACGGCACGCTGCCTGCAGACGAGCAGCTGAACGATATCGACCGCTGGATACTGAGCCGTCTGAACCACACCATCCGCACGGTCAACAGCGCGCTGGAAGGCTACGACATGGACGACGCCGCCAAAGCCATCTACTCGTTCCTGTGGGACGAGTATTGCGACTGGTATATCGAGATGTGCAAACCGCGCCTGAACGCTGGGGGCACTGAGCGGGAGGTCGCCCAGCGCGTGCTAAGTGTGGTGCTGGAGCATACCCTGCGTCTGCTGCATCCCTTCATGCCTTACATCACGGAAGAAATCTGGCAGAGCCTGCCGCACGAAGGCGAAAGCATTATGGTCGCGCCCTTCCCAGAGGAGCATCCAGAATGGAACGCGCCAGAAGCTGAAGCGCGTATGCGACAGCTGATAGAGGCGGTGCGTACCATCCGTGCCCTGCGTACGGAGATAGGCTTTGACATTTCGCTGAAGGCGAATGTGTTTGTCGTGCCGTCGTCGCCGCAGGCAGCCGCACTCCTGCAGGAGTACGAACCCGTGATTCGCACCCTGCAACGGGTGGAGCCGATGACCGTCGTGGAAAGCCTGCCGGAGGGCGTTAAAGCGGTTGCCGCGCATGGTGAGCTGGCGGATGTGTACCTGCAGCTGGAGGCGGTAGACTTGGAGAAGGAGCGGCAGCGCATTCAGAAGGAGCTGGCTTCGCTGGAAAAAGAGCTGCTGCGAGTCAACGGCAGGCTGAACAATGAACAGTTCCTGCAGCGCGCGCCCCGCGAGGTGGTGGAGAAGGAGCAGGCGATTCATTCCGAGCTGCTGGAGAAGCAGGCGAAGCTGCTGGAGCGATTGAAACATCTCGGGTAGGGCTCGAGTGGCACGGACGGCGGTAACCCCAGCTGGGGCGCTGTCGTCTATATTTGTGCGGAAAACCAAAAGGCAGATAAAAGGAGTGTGGAATGCTCGGCAGAGGGATACTGTTGCTTGGTTTAGTGTGGTGCAGCGCCAGCCTTGCGACGGCGCAATCGCAGGATATTAACGATTACGTGCAGAACCGTCTGTCTGACCTGCGTGCTACCGTCAAACAGCAGGCTGCCAACCAGCGCGAGCTGGAGAAGATAAATAAGGATTTCGCCAACTCATACCGCATCAAGCAGATGACCGCCCGTTATAAAGAGCCGTCCCGGATGCGGCTGGAAAGCAAATTGGGTGTGGTCAACGTGGTATACATCATCAACGGCAACTACAAGCACGTCTCGGCAGGTCCCATCAAACACACCGACGACATCAGCAACGCACCGGGCAAGCGACAATCGCTGATGGATTTCGGAATCCTGACGCCCAGCTTCATGAAACTGGTCAACGCGAAGTTCCTGCGCTACGATCAGGAGGGTGGCGTGCGCTACCCGGTGTTTGAGTTGACGTGGGCGAACTCCGACGACACTTCCAAACACATCGTGTGGATGGATGGCAAGACCCGCACGGTGGTCAAGCGGCAGTGGTATAACCAGCACGGTACCCTGATGGCGACGTTTTACTACAAGAACCCTGCCGAGGTGGCGCCCGGCGTGTGGGTACCCACCCGGGTAGAAGTCTACAACGCCGAAGGGAAGCTGGGTGGCGTCACCACCTACGTGGACCTGCACGTGAACGAAGGCTTGCCCGATAGCCTCTTCCAGTTCTAGCAGCTCGGCGGGAGTGTACCCCTCCTACACTCCCGCAAACGCACTGAACCCCCCGTCTATCGGAATAACCGCTCCGGTGACAAACGCGCTCGCCGGCGACGCCAGCCAGATAATGGTGCCTACCAGGTCGTCCGGTTCGCCAAAGCGTCCCATCGGAGTGTGCGCGATGATTGCCTGCCCGCGCGGCGTCAGGTTGCCCGCTTCGTCCAGCAGCAGGTAGCGGTTCTGATTGGTCAGGAAAAAGCCAGGCGCGATGGCGTTGACTCGCACTTTGGGCGAGTACTCCTGCGCGATATGCACCGCCAGCCACTGCGTGAAGTTGCTCACCGCCGCCTTCGCTGCGGAGTAGCCCAGCACGCGCGTCAGTGGTTTGAACGCCGACATCGAGGAGAAGTTGATGATGACACCGCCCGCCTCGGTCTCCAGCATCTGCTTCGCAAATACCTGACTGGGCAGTATCGCCCCGCCGAACAGATTGAGGTTCACCACCTTCTGCAGAGCTTCTAAGGGCAGGTCGAAGAAACTCCGGTCGGGAGAGGTAGAGGCTTCGGGCATATTGCCGCCCGCCGCGTTCAACAAAACATCTACCGCGCCAACCTCCTGTTTCACCTGCTCTGCCACCCGCTCGATATCCGCTTTATCCAGCACGTCCATCCGGTAGCCGTACGCCTCGAGACCCAGTTGGCGCATCTCCTGCACCCGCTCCTCCAGCGGGGCGATGTCAGTCAGCACGATGCGCGCTCCCGCCCTGCCGAGACCTCTGGCGATTGCGCCTGCCAGCACGCCTGCGCCACCGGTAAACAACGCCACCTTGCCCTTGACCGAAAACAACTCCTCGATATAGCTCATAATCCACCTCCTGCGGCTACAGGTGTATTGAACATCGCGGCTCCCTTTCCTTCATGGTGTGACAAGACGGGCGTGTCTCTGAAAAGCCTGCGCCAGGTCATCCATCAGCTGCCGGAAGAACTGGTATTTCTCCGCGTACGCCTCCACCGCATCCTGCTGAGGCAGGTACTGCCTGCCGGTTCGCACCATTGCCTGCGTTGCCTGCTCTACATCCGCATACACGCCCAGCGCAGTATACCCCAGTATCGCCGAGCCGACCAGCCCGGGCTCCTCCACCTGGCTCACCTGCAACGGGATGCCCAGCACATTCGCCATCGTTTGCATCCACAACGGCGAACGCGCCCCACCGCCACCGATGCGTATCTCCTGCGGAACCACACCGTTCTCTTGCAATGCGTCGTACACGATGCGCAGGGCGAAACACACCCCTTCCATTGCCGCCCGAACCACATGTCCCCGTGTGTGGTAGCCGCGCAGTCCGAAAAACACTCCCGATGCGGCGTTGCCGATTTGCGGGTTGCGTTCCCCACTGAGGAAGGGCAAGAAGAACAGCCCCGCCGTGTCGGAAACGCGCTCTCCTTCGCGGTTCATCGCCTCGTAGTCCATACCCAAAACGCTGTCACGCAGCCAGCGCAAGGTGATGCCCGCGTTATTGATAGCTCCACCCGGAAACCACCTGCCGCAGGCAAGGTAACAGGTCTGCAGCCTCATCGCGGGGTCGGCGTCCAGCACCGGCTGGGGCATCGCCACGCGCAACATCGCGGTAGTGCCCAGATTGATTGCCCCTGCCCCTCCCACCAGCGCACCGATACCGATAGCCACCGCGCCCCCGTCGTACACGCCCGGCACCAGTCGGCATCCTTCCGCCACACCCAGCCGGGCGCAAACCTCCTCAGACAGGGTCACCAGCAACCTGTCCGCTTCCACAGGCTCGGGCAGTCGTTCTGCATCCAGTTCCAGCACGCCCAGCGCAACCTCATCCCATCGCAGACTGTGCAGGTTCATCAGCTGCGTTGCCGTGCCCAAACTGGCTTCCGTCACCCACTGCCCGGTCAGCCGGTAAATCAGATACTCCTTCGCCCCCACCAGCCACCGCGCTCTGGCAAAAAGGTCGGGATGGGTGGTTTTCAGCCAGAAGATTTTGGAAAACGGATAATGGAACAGCGGCGGACAACCCGTGCGCTGGTATAGCTGGCGTGCGTCTATCTGCTCCATCAGCCGGGGATAGGTCTGCTGGGGGCGCGTGTCCAGAAGGGTGATAATGCCGGTCAGCGGCTCTCCCGTTTCATCCACTGCCAGCAGGCTGAGCTGGTATGCGGACAGCATCAGGGCGCGTATCTTCTGCCCGTAGCCTTCGGTGACCTGCCGTGCCACTGCACCAAACGTTTCCCATAACAGGTGCGGGTCGTGTTCTGCCTTGCCGTTCTCATCGCGCGCGAGGGGCAGCTCCTGCTGAACCACCCGCAACACCCGCCCACGCGCGTCGACGACCCCCGCTTTGATATTTGTGGTACCCACGTCTACGGAAAGTACCAGAGGTTCACCTTCCATCCCGCGTTTCCTGTTCGAGCGACCGAAATGCTGACGCCATTATACACGCTCTCTGCTCCACAGGGCAAGCTATCATCGGCTTGCGGCTGTCGCGTATCGGAAGCAGGTAGCACAGGATTCGCCCCAAAGGGTACGGAAATTATCTTCGCTAGCAGACCTTTGACAGGAGGTTCATGATGCCAGATTCTCGCAAGCCGGTCACGCAAATGGTCTACGCCTCTGCGGAGGAGATGCTTTTCGGTTCGGCGGCAAAGCCTCTCGCTTGTGGAAACGGAGTGCTCATTGGTGCAGGGCAGGTTATCCCCGAGGTCAACTTCACCCTGCCGCCCATGTCTATACGCGAAGAGACCCTTCCCGATGTGCGCCAGCGGTTCCGCGAGATGGTAGAACGCATCCTCACCCGCGCCGTACAACAGGGGCTTTCTGCGATTGTACTGGAACTGGAGCACCCGTACGAGCTCACCCTGCACCCCGACTGGGGCGCGCTCGTCACTGCAGACCTCAAGCAGCTCATGGAACAGTTCGGGCAGAGGTACGGACTGCGTTCCGCGCTGCGCGTCACCATCGCCGACATCCGAGAACAGGAACGTCCGCCCCGGATGCGTAGCGGGCAGCTGTTTGCCACCATGCTGACAGCCTTCGAACGGTGCGCGGAGGCGGGCGCAGACATTCTCTCTATCGAAAGCACCGGTGGTAAAGAGGTCAACGACCACGCGCTGGTGCAGGGGGATATGGAGGGCATCGCCTTCGCGCTGGGCGTGCTGGCGCCGCGCGACATGGAGTGGTTGTGGGCTGCTATCGTGGACATCGCGCACCGCCACAAGGTGGTGCCCGGCGGCGACACCGCTTGTGGCTTCGGCAATACGGCAATGCAACTGGCTCATCAGGAGCTGCTCCCCAAAGTGCTGGCAGCGGTGGTGCGACTGATGACCGTACCGCGCTCGTTGGTGGCAGTGGAGATGGGCGCGACCGGTCCATTGAAAGACTGTGGCTACGAGAACCCGGTGATTAAAGCCATTACCGGCGTGCCTGTCAGCATGGAGGGCAAGTCCAGCGCGTGTGCCCACTCTTCCCCGCTGGGCAATATCGCCGCGGCGGTGTGTGACCTGTGGAGCAACGAGTCGGTGCAGGATGTGCGCCTGCTGGGCGGCTATGCTCCGGCGGTGTTCACCGAAATCCTCGCCTATGACTGCCGGTTGATGAACACTGCCCTTGAACAGGGGCAGGGTAAGGCTTTACGTGACCTGCTGGTGCTATCCGACCATTACCGCGACCCGCAGGCGCTCATGCTGGATCTCAGGGTGGTATACGAGGCAGGAAAACGCATCGTGGAGGCTGGCGATGACCACTACGCCCGCACGCTGGCGATGGCACGGTTCGCTTCAGGGGAGATACGCCGTGCGGTGAGCGAAGGCAGTATCGCTCTGGAGCCGCGCGAAGAGCGGTGGCTGGGCATGATCGAAGACGCCATTGCCGACCTGCCGGAAGACGCCGATGCGCTCCGCCAGCGGGCAGATATGAACTATGGTTCTCTGTATATTCCCGCAGAATACGGGCTAAACGCATGAACTCGAGAGAACGCATCCGAATCACCCTGAAAGAGGCGGTTACATGTATCACAGCGACCACTCCATCCCGCCAACGGTCAGCCTCGCCCGTTATGCGCAGGTGGTGCAACTGGTGCGCAAGTACGGACAATACGGGTAGGGGCAGACATCAGGGACTGCTACCGTGAAACTAAACCCGTACCGGACGAACCCAACCGCCCGCGCTGAGCGGTAGCTGCACTGTCACCGTTTGACCTCTCGATACCCGTGCAGTTACCCATCGGGTATCAGTGCTCACGAAAGGCATCTGGCAGGGCAGAGACAGCATGGAAGCACCTGCTGGCTCGCGAGGCGCGTGTGTCGGGTGCGCCCGCAGCTGCCACTCGCCCGATTGCACCGGCAGGCGGAACCGTCCCTGTGCATCCGTAAGGGTACAGGCGAAGGGTGAAGCGGTGCCCATCTGCTGTCGCAGGGTTTTGCGCACTCCGTTGCAGGTGGCAACGCGACAGGTGATTTCCTGCCTCCTCGCCGGCACAGGTGGCTCTTTGCCCTGCGCAACAACCAGCGCGAAAGGCTCCGGCTTACCGTCGGAACCCCTTACCTCGCCCGCAATAACGCCGTCCGGCGCGCTGATGGCGATTTCCCCCAGATCCCATCGCTCACAGGCTGTTTCTATAGGCGGGCGTGTGCCCGGTGGGGACAAGCTCGCCCAGACCTCCGCCCCGTGCGGCAGGCGGCACACTGTCGGCACAATGGGTCCGCTGGCAGCATAAGGCAGGTAAACGGTGAACCATCCCTGCGCGTCGGTGAAGGTCAGGTAGTCGGAAGGAATGCTTTTGAACCACGGGCGCGGTTCCGTATGCAACAGCACCGCCTCCTGCTACAATGGTTGCCGTGTGCGAGAATCTATCAGCCTGCCGCATACCTCTCGTGTGCCCAAATGGTAGCGCACCCGCAGCTCTGGCGCGGCGTGGAGCGGCATCGGGTCGCGAAACCTCTGGCGCATCCCCTCAGGCAGTTCTCCGCCCCACGCCCAGCCCGCCTGGGGATGCCATGCCAGCACCAGAAAGCGCAGGGGTGTTCGGTTTTCGCTGGCAACGGAGAGCAGTTCAGAGGGAAGGGGAAGCTGGGCGCGCAATTCGCCGGAAGACAAGGTTCTCCACTCCCCCGGTAGGGGCTTCAGTTTACCCGCGGGTACCATGCGCCACAGCAGGATATACGCTCCTTCTACCGGTACGCTACCTGCCGAAACGTTCTCGTATCCGCCTCACCGCTTCTTCCACTCGCTCGCCATGATGGTCGCCGCTGACGGTGATGGAGAAGCGCACGTAGCCCTCGCCATGTTCACCATAGCCGATACCCGGTATCGCCAGAATGCCCGCTTGTTCCAGCAACTGCTTGGCGAACTCGATGGAGGACATGCCGCCGGGCGTCGGAACCCACACGTAGAAGGTGGCTTTGGGTTTCTGCACATCCCACCCGATGGACTGAAGTCCTTCCACCAGAATGTCCCGCCGCTTCTGGTAGAGGTTCAGCGTCCGGGTGTTATCGGCATAAAGCAGGGCGTATGCGGCAGCGCGTGATATAGCGGCGAACTGCTTGCTGTCCACGTAGGATTTCATCTTGTTCAGGTTGGCGATGGCGTCGCGGTTGCCCGCCGCAAAACCGATGCGCCATCCCGTCATATTGAACATCTTGGACAGCGAGTTAAACTCTATAGCGACGTCTTTCGCGCCCTCTATCTGCAGCAGGCTCGGGTGACGATACCCCTCGTATACCACCTCGGAATAGGCTGCATCGTTCACCAGCAGGAGGTCGTACTCACGGGCGAACTCCACCGCCTGCCGGTAGAACTCCTGCGTGGCGACCGCGCCGGTGGGATTATTCGGATAGTTCAGGAACAGCAGCTTCGCCCGCCGCGCGACGTCGGACGGAATTGCCGACAGGTCGGGCAGGAACCCGTTCTCACGCTGGAGTGGCATGAGGTACACCTCGCCGCCCGCCATGCGCGTGTTGATAGCATACACGGTGTAAGCGGGGTCGGGAACCAGCGCGATGTCGCCCGGGTCGATGTATGCCCATGCCAGATGGGCTAACCCCTCCTTCGAACCGATGAGCAGTAGGATTTCCCCTTCGGTGTCCACCGACACGGCATAGCGACGCCGATACCACTCCGCCACCGCTTGCAAGAAGAACGGGTCGCCGTACGGTGTTTCGTCATAGCGGTGGGTGGCGGGGTCTTGTGCCGCCTCATACAGGTGGTCGATAATATCGCGCGGCGTCGGCTGGTCGGGGTCACCGATGCCGAAATCGATTAAATCGCGCCCCTCCGCCAGCGCCTTCGCCTTCAGCTTTGCGATTTCGCCAAACAGATAGGGTGGGGTTTTGTCCAGACGAGATGCACGTGTAGGCAAACCTCTCTCCTCCTTCGATTCAGACTTCTATCTCTCCCACGAACACTTCGGTGGCCGGTCCTGTCATCAGCACACGCCCATCGCCCAGCCACTCAATCTGTAAATCTCCTCCGGGCAGGTGCACCAGCACCTCGCGCCCGGTGAGCTTATTCAGCGCGCCAGCTACCACCGACGCGCACGCCCCCGTGCCACAAGCCAGTGTGATGCCGGCGCCTCGCTCCCATGTCCGCACGACGATTTCACGCGGGTTCACCACCTGAACGAACTGTACGTTCGTGCGTTTGGGAAACAGCTTGTGGTTCTCGATTTCCGGACCGACTTTCTCTACGGGGAAGGCAGCAACGTTGTCCAGGAAGATGACCGCGTGCGGGTTGCCCATCGAGACAGCGGTGAACTCCAGTCTCCTGCCCGCCACACGCAGAGGATACCCCATCACGCTATCCACTCCTTCCACGCGCACCGGTATCTCCTCCGGCGCCAGGCGGGGTACGCCCATGTCCACGGTGACGGAGACGACTTTGCCGCCCTGCGTGCTGAGTTTCAGGGACTTCACGCCAGCCAGCGTTTCCACGTTCATCTGCGTGCTGGCGACGTGCTTGCGGTCGTAGGCGTACTTGGCGAAGCAGCGGATACCGTTACCGCACATCTCCGCCTCACTGCCGTCGGGATTAAACATGCGCATCCGCAGGTGCGCCACCCGCGAGGGCAATACCAGAATCAGCCCGTCCGCCCCTATCCCGAACCGTCGGTCGCACAGGCGGCGCGCCAGTTCAGGCAAACTCTGCTCGGCAATTTCCGACTTCAAGCAGTCCAGCACCACGAAGTCGTTGCCGATGCCATGCATCTTGGTAAACTGCACTTTGCGCTCCCCACAACCTCCTGTTCCGTAGGCTTCCGTGTTCAGTCACGAGAATCCGCAAAGCAATCCCCCCTTCCTGTGCCAGGGGATTGCCCTGAATCTGACGCCCCTTTGCCGCTGTACTCCCTGGCGCACCAATCAGGCAGTCTCGGAAGGCGTCTCCGTGCTCTCGGTGCCTTCGGCGGGCGCGCTGACCGCTCGTGCTGCAGCATCCGGTGGGCGATACGTAGAGACCGGTCTGGAAGGCACCACCGAGGTAATCGCATGTTTGTAGACCAGCTGAGTGGGCTTGCCTGGGCTATCAAGCAGCACCGTAAAGGCATCGAACCCGCGAACCAACCCGCGTAGTTGCACGCCTCCAATCAGATAGATGGTAACGGCAATGTTCTCTTTGCGCACCTGGTTTAAAAAAACATCTTGCAAGTTAATTTGAGTCTTCGCCATGTCTTGGGCTCCCCTCCATCCCAAAATCCATCAAGTGTGTTCTTGCTCGCTTCGCAGTCTCTGCAGGATTTGCCTCGCTGTCTCTTCCGCACCTTGCGAAGCGTCTATCCATTCGATATGCTTGTCGGCGCGGAACCATGTTAATTGACGCTTGGCAAACCGCCTTGTTTCACGTTGTATCAGCGCGATGGCTTCTGAAAGCTCCCATCGCCCCTGAACCACCTGTACCAGCTCCCCATAGCCCAGCGAGCGGATCGCTGGCAGATCGGGAGCGTAACCCGCTTCCAGCAGGCGGCGTACCTCATCCAGCCAACCCTGAGAAATCATCCGCTCCACTCGCTCGTTGATGCGCCGGTACAGCAGTTCACGAGGCATGGTCAGACCGAAGCGGCGCACCCTACCGACCTCTGAAGGAGGCTGACAACGCTGCCACTCCGAAATAGGACGCCCCGTGAGCTGATAGACCTCCAGCGCGCGAATGATGCGCACCGCATCGTTCGGGTGGATGCGCGACGCCGCAAGCAGGTCCACCTCCTTCAGCCGCGCGTGGAGGGCTGCACTGCCCTCTCGTTTTGCTTCCTGCCACAGCTGCTGGCGCAGCGCCTCGTTTGCAGCCGCAGGCGGGATGTGGAAGCCGTCCAACAGCGCCTTCACGTACAGCCCAGTGCCTCCAACTACCAGTGGCAACGAACCACGCTGCCGTATCTGCCGAATCGCCTCCAGTGCCATCTGCTGAAACCTTGCTACACTGAAGGGTTCGTCCGGATTGCAGACATCGATGAGGTGGAAGCGCACGCGCCGCTGCTGCTCTGGCGTGGGCTTGGCGGTACCGATATCCATCCCGCGATAGACCGCCATGCAGTCCGCGGAGATAACCTCTCCGCCCAGCGCCTCCGCTAACAGGATGCCCACCTCCGTCTTGCCGGTCGCGGTGGGTCCCACGACTGCCAGAACATCAGGCAGGAAGTGTCTCATTGGCTCTGTGCTTCTCAGAGTGTGGCTGTGGCGTACGCCCTTGCAACTTGACAAGGTACAAAACGCTTGCGCAACCCAGTATACCATAAGCACAGGCTGACCTGCAAGATGACCAAAAGGTTCCGCCTTCCCGCCTATCAGCCTGTGAAAGGTGTCTTCCAACATCATAGCGAAGACATAAAAGCGTCGCTGTTCCTCCCAGCGGGCAGGCAGGTGGAGTGTGGTCGGCCCACACGGAGGTTCGCCATCCGAACAGCGCGTATGACGGAACACGACCGTGCCAAAGACTTCGACCTGAATGGAGTGGTCATAGAGGAGGGTGGATATCGATGATGTGGTTCACGACAATTCTCATCCTTGCCAAAACCCTGGTCGTCTTATCCTGTGCGCTCGCGCAGGCTCAGGTCGCCAGAATGGAGGTGGATGCCACCGCACCGGGCACACCCATCAGTCCCGTGTTGTGGGGCATCTTCTTTGAGGAGATTAACCACGCAGGCGATGGCGGAATCTATGCCGAACTGGTGCGCAACCGCTCCTTCGAGGACGCGGCGGTGCCGCGGGCGTGGAGACTGGCTGAGGACGGCGGTGGTAAGTCCCGCATTGCGATAGATACTTCACGCCCCCTCAACGACAGAAACACGCGCAGCCTGCGCTGGGAGATCGACGAGGGCGCGCCGAAGGTCAGCCTCATCAACGAGGGCTACTGGGGCATCTCCGTGCAACGGGGCAAGCGGTACCGCCTGTCCCTTTACGCCCGCAGGGACGACCGTTTCCGGGGTGGCTTGACCTTCCACCTGCAAGGAGCAGACGGAAAGGTGTACGCTCAGCACACGGTGCGGGGACTCGGTAGGGACTGGAAGCGATTCACGGCAACACTGACCTCGCGTGCGACGGACCCCAAAGCGCGGCTGGTCATCACCGCCGAGTCACCGGGCGCTGTCTGGCTGGACATGGTTTCGCTGATGCCGGAGGACACCTTTAAGGGACGCCCCAACGGACTGCGCAAAGACCTGGCGCAGATGCTGGCAGACCTCAAACCCTCGTTCCTGCGCTTTCCCGGCGGCTGTTTCGTGGAAGGTGACCGCATGAGGAACGCCCTGCGCTGGCGAGATACGCTGGGTGACACCGCCGAACGCCCGTCGCGCTGGTGTGTGTGGGGTTATACCACCACACAGGGACTGGGTCTACACGAATATCTGCAGATGAGCGAAGACCTTGGTGCGGAACCGCTGCTGGTGGTCAACTGCGGGATGGCGTGCCAGTACCGCAACGGTGACGTCGCGCCGATGGAACAGCTGGATGAGTGGATAGAGGATGCTCTCGCCGCCATCGAATACGCCATCGGACCCCCCAGCAGCCAGTGGGGCGCGTTGCGGGCGAGGAACGGGCACCCCAAACCTTTCCCTCTGCGCTTTGTAGAGGTGGGCAACGAGAACTGGGGACCGGCATACGAGGAGCGATACGCCCGCTTTTACGACGCCATCAAGGCGCGCTTCCCGCAAATTCAAATCATCGCCACTGCGCCCGTGCGTAGCCGCCCGATGGATGTGCTGGACGAACACTTCTATTCCAGCGCGGATTGGTTCATTTCGCAGGCGAACCGCTACGACCGATACGACCGCAAGGGACCCAAGATTTTCGTGGGCGAGTATGCGGTCACTCGGGACTGCGGGACGGGCAACCTGCGCGCGGCGATTGGTGAAGCCGCGTTCATGACCGGCATCGAACGCAACGGGGATATCGTGGTGATGGCGGCTTACGCCCCGCTGTTTGTCAATGTCAACGCGCGCCAGTGGAACCCCGACCTGATTGGTTTCGACAGCTCGCGAGCGTTCGGCACGCCTTCCTACTACGTGCAGAAGCTGTTCAGCCACTATCGCGGCACACATGTTTTGCCCCTAAAGATGGACGCGCCCGCAATGGCGGTTCCAGAATCGCGTGGGGCGATAGGAGTGGGAACCTGGGAAACGCAGGCGGAGTACCGCGACATCACAGTGACGCATAACGGACAGACCCTGTTTGCCGCCGATTTCACGCAGGGGGCGACGGGCTGGCGCGTGGTGCGCGGCGACTGGCAGGTGGTGGACGGTGCCTATCGCCAGAACGGATTGGCTACCGATTGCCGCGTGGTGGCGGGTGACCCCAACTGGAGGGACTACACCCTGAGCCTGCGCGCGCGCAAGCTCGGCGGGACGGAAGGCTTCCTCATCATGTTCCGCGTGCGCGATGATGACCACTGGTACTGGTGGAACCTTGGTGGATGGGGTAACTCCAAACACGCCGTCGAACAATGCATTGCCGGAGGTAAAAGCATCGTGAGCAGCGAGGTGCCCGGCAGTATTGAAACCGGGAGATGGTATGATATCCGCATCGAGGTGCAGGGTACACGCATCCGATGCTATCTGGACGGCAAGCTGATACACGACTTCGAGGAGAAACCGCTACCTGTCCTGTATGCGGTGGCAAGCCGCAACCACCGAACCCGTGAGGTCATTCTCAAAGTGGTGAACGTTTCCGACAAGGCGGTGGAGTCCGAGATTCGCCTGCAGGGCGTACGCTCCGTACAGCCTGCGGGGAAAGTCATCCAGTTAACGAGCGACACTCTGGACGACGAGAACTCGCTGGACAACCCCACGCGCGTTGCGCCGGTGGAAAGCACGCTGAGAGGGGTCGCTCCGCAGTTCCGGTATACCTTCCCCAAACACTCTCTGACGGTGATAGTGCTGAAGGAGAAGTAGCGGGAGGCATCCCGTCCTTCCTGTCATCCAAAGAGATAAGCGTGCCCCCTTCTCCTGCGGGGGAAGGGGGCAACGGGAACCGGTTTACACCTTCTTACCCGCCCAGAGCACGGCGTTATACAGAATGCGGCGCACGACAGGGTGGAAGTAGGTAGGCATGGTCTCGTGCCCGGGGCGGAAATAGAACACGCAGCCAATGCCTTCGCCCTGCCCTACACCGCCGCCGGGTCCCGAAGTGAAGTTCGCATCTATCCCTTTACCCACCGTCCAGCACAAGCCGGAGGGGAAGGTCTCGCCACCCAGCGGGAAGTAGGACTGCAATATCACCACCAGTGGCGGCGGCACATCAAAAGGCGCACCGTACATCTCCTCGCCGTTTAGCACGAAGTCCTCTACACCCTTCGCAATCGGGTGCCAGGGAGCGCACACGCGGATGTGTTCGTCCTCCGGCGGGTCGTTCTCGCGCCAGCCGCCCTTCAGGTGACCGGTACAGTTCAACACCGCGCGGAAAGGCTTGGAATAGTGCGCGGAGTGCAGGGCGATAAAGCCCATGCCCTCCTGCTGAACGCGCTCCGCAATGCGTGCTGCCAGCTCGTCTTTCACTTCGCCATGCCGGGCGTGCCCCCACCACATCAGCACGTCGGTGTTCGCCAGCAGGTCGGCAGGGCAGCCCTGTTCTGGTTCATCCAGATTGGCGGTGCGCACCTCCAGCACACCCTCTTTGTCCAGTTCTCGCAACCCTTCCGCCACCGCGCCGTTGATGCTGCCGGGATATACAGCTTTGGGCGCGTGCGGCGGATTCTCATCCCATACCAGAACACGCAGTTTGATCATCCTCTCCTCCATCGCAAGTTCGTTTCTCAGGCATCTTCGCCCATGATCTCTTTACGGGTAATCTCACGCCCTTCCTGCACCGAGCGATAGCCTGCTTCAATCAGCGCGACTACCTGCAGGTTATGCCTCCCGCTGCACAGATACGGTTTGCCCTTGTCCAGAGAGCGGATATAGTGCAGCATCGCGTTGCCAAAGGCGTCAGGGAACCACTTGCCCTGAAAGCGGGGACGCACCTCCGCCGGTGGTTCGGCGGTAACAAGGACGAACCCCTCGCTCGTGCCGGTAATCGCACCTTTATCGCCCTGAATGACCACCTCCTCGACGGAGTGCGGACGTGGCAGATGTCCGCGGTAGCTCCAGTTGTTGATGATACACGCCTGCATGCCGCTCTCGAAGCGGATGTTCATCACGTTCCACGTATCGCCGACGATACCGGTTTGCGACGGGTCGCGCCCCATGATGGCGTATGCACTGCGCCAGTTGCCAAACCAGTGCACCACCAGCGCGAGGTGATGCACACCCATATCGCTCAGCACCCACCGCTCCTGTTTGCCGTAAAAGGCGTGCCCGCTCAGGTCAAACCAGTTGCGGTTCTCAATCTGGCAGTAATACGGCGTGCCGATGGCACCTTCCCGCAGATACCGTTCCATTACCTGAAAACCGGGCACGAATACCGAGTTCTGGTTCACCATCAGCGGGATACCCGCTTCCTCCGCAATGGCGACCAGCTTGCGGGCGTTCTCGTAGTACTGCTCCAGCGGCTTCTGCACAAACAACGCCTTGCCATACTTCGCTGCCCAGCGGAAAATCGGCTCGCGCACATGCAGAAAATGGGGCGCCGCCACATCCACAATCCTCACTTCGGGGTGTGCAATCAGCGACTCCACATCGGTAGTCGCGATGGGCAGTTCCCACTTCGCCTGCATCAGTTTCACCCGCTCAGGGTCAATGTCCGCTCCGCCCACCACCTTCAGCCCCAGATTGCGGTAGGCGGTCAGGTGTGTATTGGCGATGCCGCCAAGCCCGACTATGCCGATACCCCACTGTTCGTACACCCTGTCTCAACCCCCTGACCAACATTGGTGATATTGTCTACCCACAGCGTTCCGCGCTCTTGCTGGCGATTCCTGCTGCGCAGGAAAAGGCATCCTGTTTCTCGAAATCAAGGGACGGGAGGTGTGACAGGGCGATGAATCTTTTCGAAATGCTTTTACAAACCACGCAGCGCAATCCTGACCAGACCGCACTTATCTTCCGTGACCAGCCTATCTCTTACGGGCAGCTGCTCGGCGCGGTAAGCGGTGTTGCTAAAGGGTTCAAAGAGCTCGGTGTGGAGAAGGGCGACCGCGTGGCGATACTGTTGCCCAACGTGCCGCAGTTTGTCATGGCATACTACGCCTGTCAGGCTCTGGGGGCAATCGCCGTACCCGCTAATCCCCTGCTCAAGCCCGATGAACTGCGTTATATTTACAACGACGCGGGCGTAACGGCGGCGGTGACCATCCCCCTCCTCGCCGATGTCCTGCGCGCAGTGAAGCCTCAGGTAGCCTCTCTGCAGCACCTACTGATAGCGGGTGGCGAGGCTCCCGACTTTTTGCCCTTCGATGCGTTGTGGCAGCAGCAGGCTCCCGTGCCCACTCCGCCGGAGTTCAACCCGCGCGAGCATCCCGCCGTATTCCTCTACACCTCCGGCACCACGGGCTTCCCGAAGGGGTGTATGCTGAGCCACCGCAACCTGATCGCCAACTGCGAGTCATGCGTGCCGGTGCTGGAGATGTCGCCCCGGGATAACTTCCTGACAGTTTTGCCACTGTTCCATGCCTTCGCGGGCACGGTGTGTATGCATCTGTCCATACATGTAGGATGTTGCAGCACCCTGTTGGAGCGGTTTAGCCCGGATGGCGCACTGGAAGCCATCGAAAAGCACCTCTGCACCATCTTCCCCGCGGTACCCACCATGTTCGCCGCCATCCTGCACTTCCCGCTGCCGCGCGAGTACGATTTGTCTTCATTGCGCGTGTGCGTCTCCGGCGGCGCACCCATGCCCGTCGCGGTGATGGAGGCGTTCGAGAAGCGGTTCAATGTGGTGATTCTCGAGGGCGACGGACCGACCGAGTGCTCGCCAGTGACTGCAGTGAACCCGCTGAAGGGCGTACGCAAGCCGGGCAGTATCGGCTTGCCTATTCCGGGCGTCGAGATGAAAATCTTCGACGACAACGATAAGGAGGTTCCAGTAGGCGATCTGGGGGAGATTGTGGTGCGCGGCGAGAACGTGATGCTGGGCTACTACAATCAGCCTGAAGCCACCGCCGAAGCCATGCGCAGCGGCTGGTACCATACGGGCGACATCGGCAAGGTAGATGAGGACGGCTACTTCTACATCGTGGATCGCAAGAAGGACATGATTATCGTGGGCGGGCTGAACGTCTACCCGCGCGAGGTGGAAGAGGTGCTGCACACCCACCCAGCGGTCGCGGAGGCGGCGGTGGTGGGCGAATACGACGAACTGCGCGGCGAGGAACCGGTCGCCTATGTGGTGCTGAAGCCCGGTGCGGAAGCCACCGAACGGGAGATTATCCGCTACTGCCGCGAGCGGCTGGCGAATTTCAAGGTGCCCCGGCGCGTGATATTCCGCGAATCGCTGCCCAAGTCCGCTACGGGCAAAATCCTGAAGCGTCTGCTGCGCAAAGAGGTGGAACAGGAGCAGGGCGCGAGCGCAGGATGATCGGCACCTTCATCAACACCGCCACGGTGGTTATCGGCACGGGCGTGGGCTTGACGGCGCGACGTTTCCTCAAGCCCCGCCTGCGCGAGACCACCATGCAGATTATCGGCTTGATGACGCTGATGATTGGCGTGCAGATGAGCCTCAGCGAGAAGAACCCCCTGCTGCCGCTGGCAAGCCTGCTCATCGGCGCGATGATTGGCGAGGCACTGGATATCGAAGGCAGGCTGGACGCCCTCGGCAACTCCTTGCAGCGACGTTTTAGCCACGAAGGCGGAAGCACATTCAGTCAGGCGTTCGTCAGCACCAGCATCCTCTTCTGCGTGGGACCGATGACCATCATGGGATGCATTCAGGACGGTTTGCGCGGTGACTACAGCCTGTTGCTGGTGAAAAGCCTGCTGGATGGAGTCTCGGCTGCCTTCTTCACCGCCGCACTGGGCGGGGGAGTGCTGTTTTCAGCGGGCACGGTGCTGGTGGTGCAGGGCGCGTTGACGCTGGGGGCAGGCTGGGTGGGTAGCGTGCTGACCGAACCGATGAAGAACACCATGTTTTCCACGGGCGGCTTGATGATGCTGGGACTGGGCATTCGGCTGCTGAACCTGCGCCAGATTCCCGTGGCAAACTTCCTGCCCGCACTAGTGGTTGCGCCGCTGCTGGTATGGCTGGTCAGTTTGTGGCGTTAGCCAGACCGTCGGGGCGTTCGCTTTGCAGCAGTCGAACGATTGCCCGCCGGAAAGTTTCGAAATCGCGTTCACCGTCCCAGCGATAACGGATGCGCCCCTGCGCGTCAATCAAGTAGGTAACCGGTACGCCCTGTATCCAGTAAGTTCGGACGAGCTCAGCGGTATCCAGCGCCTGCGGGTAGGTGACCTTAAACTTTTGCATCCACTCGCGCACCGCCCGTTCGCCCTGCGTCTCGTTGACGGCTATGCCTAACATCGCCAGCTGGCTTTCGGGGAACGCCTGCCGCACGCGCACCAGCTCGGGCATCTCGGCTTCGCAGGGGGCACACCACGTGCCGTAAAAATGCAGCAACAGCAGCTTTCCCCGATAGTCCTTCAGGCGTATTCGAGAACCGTCGATGGCGGTCAACGTGAAATCGGTGGCGGGGTCGATACGGGTCGGGTGGATAGGGGATACGGTTGCCCACCGTATTTCTTTCTCCCAGCGCGACTGCTGCTTTGCCCACCATTGCTTCCACTGGCGAATGACCTCCTCGCGCTTCGCAGGCGGGTCGGAGCTTCTGGCGAAGTAAGGCATTCCCGTCAGCTTGCGCAACACTCCCAGTGCGAAGAACCGCACCGTGGCATCCGTGTCATCCAGCAAGGGTATCACCGCAGGGATGACGCGCTTGTCGTCGGATAAGCGCAGCTGGCTGATAGCGGCGCGGCGGATATCTACATCATCGTCCCGCAGACCTGCCAGCAGTAAGCGCATTCCCTTCTCCCTGTCCATCCGCCACAGCGTCTCCATCGCGCGCCGACGTAACGACGAGTAGTTGTCTTCCATCGCGGTTTCCAGCAAGGGAAACGCTTCCCGCACCTTCCAGTCGTTAATCGCTTCCACTGCAGCGAGGCGTATGAGGGGATTGGGGCTGCGGAACAGCTCGCGAGCCACCGTGGCGCGTTCTGCACTGGACAAAGGTGCCATCCTGTCCGCTACCTTCACGGCGGTCTCTTCCGCATTAGACAACGGCAGATTCTGGCTGCGCCGACTGGCAATGAAAGGGTATGCTATCACAAAGATGACCGCTATTGCCGATGCGATAGCCAGTAGTCCCCAAAAGGGATGCACTTTCTGAGACTGTTTCTCGCCGTCGGCACCCGATGGTGAGGGATGAGCCATGGCGAACCTCGGGTTTTACGTAATTGTCTGGATTATCTGATTGGTATCCATACTACCACATTCCGGTATGCCGTGACAACATTGCGACCGCACTCCTCAGGGGCTCGGCACGCATTTGACACCTTGAGGAAGGCACAGTACAATAACGCTCAGCATGGCTCAAGAGACCCACAAGGTGGCGCGGGCGGCGGCGGTGATGATGGTGGCGATCTTCGTCAGCCGCGTACTGGGGCAGCTGCGCGACACCGCTATCGCCGCGTGGTTCGGGCAGAACGCCTATACCGACGTGTATCGGGCGGCGTTCTCCATTCCCGATTTGTTGTTCTTCCTTATCGCGGGCGGCGCGCTTTCCTCCTCCTTCGTACCGGTATTCACCGAATACCTCACACGCGGTCAGGAAGAGGAGGCGTGGAAGGTCTTTTCGGTGGTGGCCACCTTCATGACGCTGGTTGTCACGGGCTTGGTGCTCATCGGCGAGGTTTTTGCACGTCAGCTGGTCCCGCTAATTGCGCCCGGTTTTGAGCCGTGGCAGCTGGACATGACTGCCTCACTGACGCGCATCGTCCTGCCCGCGCAAATCTGTTTCTTCTTGGGCGGTCTCATAATGGCGACGCTGTATGTGCGTGGGCATTTTCTGGTTCCCGCGCTGGGCCCCATTATCTACAATCTGGGTATTATCGCCGGAGGCTGGTTGCTGGGCGGGCACCTCGGGGTTGCCGGACTATCTTGGGGTGCACTGACCGGCGCGATTGTGGGTAACCTGTTGCTGCAGATGGCTTTCCTGCGTCGGGTGGGGGTACGCTATGCGTTCAGCCTTGACCTCAAACACCCCGGCGTGGTGAAGGTCGGCAAGCTGGTGCTGCCGGTGATATTGGGGCTATCTTTGCCGCAGGTGTTTGTGCTGATTAACCGCGCCTTCGCCTCGCTGTTGCCGCCGGGGACGGTGTCTGCGCTGGATAACGCCAATAAACAGATGCAGGCGCCACTGGGCATTTTCGCGCAGGCTATCAGCATCGCGGTGTTTCCAACGCTCAGCGCACAGGCCGCGCGGGGCGACATGGAGTCGTTCCGCCGTACCCTGCTGCAGGGCTTGCGGACGTTATGGTTCCTCACCGTGCCGGTTTCCGTGCTGATGATGGTACTCTCCACCGACATCGTTTCCATCCTTCTTCAATACAAGAAGTTCACCCCGTACGACACGCGCATCACCGCCGAGGCGCTGGTGTTCTACTGCGTCGGCCTGTTCGCCTTCTCCAGTCAGGCGATACTCAACCGCGCGTTCTACGCGGTGCAGGACACGATGACCCCGGTGGTCATCGGCACGCTGACCACGCTGGTGTTCGTGCCATTGAACTGGTGGCTGATGGGTCCTCTGGCGCACAAAGGGCTGGCACTGGCGGGGTCTATCGCCGCGATATTGCATGTGGTTTGGATGCTGTATGCGCTGCGCAAGAAGGTACAGATACCCGTGCACCAGCTGTGGATGCCGTTCGCGAAAGTGGTGCTGGCCACGCTCACCGCTGGAGCCACTGGTTACTTTATCAAGCAGGAGCTGTCTGCCACACTGATCCTGCTACAGTGGCACCCGAAGCTGGTGTCTTTGGTCACTATTGCAGTGGTCAGCCTGGCGAGTGGTGGGTTGTACCTTGCCCTCGCCAGGCTCGTGGGTGCGGAGGAGTTGGAGTATGCGCAGAAAGCCTTACGTCGCCGCTCGCAGGGAGGCTAGTCATCTCCTATCGCACCGAAGTTGCGCACCAGTATGCCGAAGTCGAACAGGCTCACCTCCTCATCGCCATCGAGGTCGGCCTCGGGGTTCCAATTCGAATCGCCCGACACACTGCCAAACGCCGCCACCATCTGCCCGAAGTCGAGCAGGGTGACCTCATTATCTCCATCGACGTCCCCGTTGGTCAACGACGCGGTGAGGCGCACTCTACCCGACAGGTTGACACCACTCAGGGTTCGGCGTAGCCAGTGCGATGCCTTCAGGGAGACATCGTATGCGCCTCGCAGAGAGGTTTCCAAACGGAAACTTCCGTTTTCGTCGAGGGTGAGTGTATGGCGTTCCACAGGGTTGGAGGAGCCGGGCTCACGCAGCTGCACCTCCACCTGAACTCCAGCGGGCGATGCCAGATAATCCTCGAGCGAAACCTGCCCGAACAGTTCGGTTCGCGAGGCGGCAACACGCACGCGTGCCACCTGCACGGGCAGGTTGTCACCAAAGCGATGGTAGCGGGTACTACCGTCGGTAACCAGCAAGGAGTTGGGCTTGGTGCGGGTGCTGTCAGGCTGGCTAAATACCGTTATCGGTATCTCCGCGCCCACTGGCGAGTTCTCCGCCACCCGCAGGTACACATGTCCCACAAAGAAAGGCTCGTTCACTGTGCTGCCGCCTGGCGCAAGCACCACCCAGATTGCGCCAGAGGGGGTCTCGACGCTACTGGCAGGGTCTGTGGGACGCAGCAGATTGGCGCGGAGAGGAGGTGTCTGTGTCGAGACAGCGGCTCGCGCCTGTGCGGTGAGCCCCAGCTGTTGCACCTGCGGATGCCAGAAAGCGTTTTCGGCAATCTCTGAGGGGTTTGGCGTCACTACCTGGAGGTACGGGTGGTCGATGCGCAGATACGCGCTCCAGAGATACCAACGGGTAACATCGCCCTGCGGGGCAAAGCGGAAGCCCACACTCAGCCGCACCAACGCACCCGGTTCGACCTCCAGCGAAGATACCGGTGCAGTCGGCAGGTTCGGAGTCGGTGTAGCGTCCGCCACTGCCGCCGGCGATACATCGAGAAAAAGTGTTGGCTGTGCCCACGCGGGCAGCCGCAGGCACAAAGACAAGCATAGCACTATCCACACTTTGTTTCGCATCGGATTACCTCCCTACTCGCGTCCTGGATGGTGCAGGTCGATGCGTCCATCCGGCGTCCATGTCTGCTCGAAGCGCATCCATTTAGCGTGACCGTCCACGAAGGTGTAGTTTGCTCCGCCCAGGTGCCAGGTCATTGCCAGCTCGTCTTCGGGCAGGAAGAAGGTGCCGCAATCGTTGGGCCAGCGCCACGCACCAGCATGATAGTGGTCAATGGTGGCGTTCGGCTTGGCTTCGGCGATGTAGATGGTTCGCGCAGGGGCAACCACTGAAGCCAGACTGTTGTAGCCTGTACAGTTCGTGGTCAGCTCGTCCACGCCCAGGCGAGGCAGCATCCAGAAGTTCGTCACATAGCTGGTCCGACGCACTGTGCGGAAGCCGGGCAGCGGCCTCGTCCAGTTGGTGCTGGGGTCTGACGGACAGCGGTAAAGCAGCTTCGTTTTGGTGTACGGCTCCAGTGACCGCAGCCACACCCATGGGGCGTTCGTACCCGTATGCGAGTCCAGAGGGAATCGCTCGTCATAATCCTGTAAATACATATTGACTGCCAGCCCCATCTGGCGCATGTTGCTCAGACAGGCAGATTGCCGTGCCTTCTCGCGCGCCTGTGCAAAAACAGGGAACAGAATGGCTGCCAGTATCGCGATAATCGCAATGACCACCAGCAACTCTATCAAGGTAAAGGCTTGCTTATGTCGGTGCATCTGCATGGTTATCCACCTCCTTGGAGAAGGGCGGGGGGATATAACCCCCCTACCCAGGTTACAGTGAGATGACCATATCGGGCGGGTTACCCGCTAGTGCCTGATACAGGTCGGGGAAACAGCCTACCTGCACTCCTTCGACCGTACCGACGACGTGGCACTCGGCAGGCTCACGCAACCCCTGTCCTGTGACAGGGTCGCACCATCGAGGTTTGCCTTTCGCTAGGTTGCGCTCCAGAGCACACATGTCGCACATCATCAACAGGATGTTTCGCTCCTTCGCGACCTTTGCCAGACGCTCCCCAATAGGGTCGCCCTTGCGAAGCACGAACGTGTTGTCATCGAAGAAGAACATGCCGACGACATCCACGCCGTGTGTGCCAGCCTCCAGCTGAGGCAGAATCATCTGCGCCAGCTTGTAGGACGCCGAGCGCGGCATGATGAACACGTAAGCGACTTTCACCTATCGTCTCCTCCTTCTCGGTAGCAGTAGTCCCGTACCGGTTGCCAGCATCAGTAAAGAGGCTGGCTCGGGTACCGGGTTGAACTTGATTGTGTACACCAGCGAGTTACCCAGCGGTGTACCGTCGTGGGCGATGCCACTGTGCGGAAGCCGGGCAGCGGCCTCGTCCAGTTGGTGCTGGGGTCTGACGGACAGCGGTAAAGCAGCTTCGTTTTGGTGTACGGCTCCAGTGACCGCAGCCACACCCATGGGGCGTTCGTACCCGTATGCGAGTCCAGAGGGAATCGCTCGTCATAATCCTGTAAATACATATTGACTGCCAGCCCCATCTGGCGCATGTTGCTCAGACAGGCAGATTGCCGTGCCTTCTCGCGCGCCTGTGCAAAAACAGGGAACAGAATGGCTGCCAGTATCGCGATAATCGCAATGACCACCAGCAACTCTATCAAGGTAAAGGCTTGCTTATGTCGGTGCATCTGCATGGTTATCCACCTCCTTGGAGAAGGGCGGGGGGATATAACCCCCCTACCCAGGTTACAGTGAGATGACCATATCGGGCGGGTTACCCGCTAGTGCCTGATACAGGTCGGGGAAACAGCCTACCTGCACTCCTTCGACCGTACCGACGACGTGGCACTCGGCAGGCTCACGCAACCCCTGTCCTGTGACAGGGTCGCACCATCGAGGTTTGCCTTTCGCTAGGTTGCGCTCCAGAGCACACATGTCGCACATCATCAACAGGATGTTTCGCTCCTTCGCGACCTTTGCCAGACGCTCCCCAATAGGGTCGCCCTTGCGAAGCACGAACGTGTTGTCATCGAAGAAGAACATGCCGACGACATCCACGCCGTGTGTGCCAGCCTCCAGCTGAGGCAGAATCATCTGCGCCAGCTTGTAGGACGCCGAGCGCGGCATGATGAACACGTAAGCGACTTTCACCTATCGTCTCCTCCTTCTCGGTAGCAGTAGTCCCGTACCGGTTGCCAGCATCAGTAAAGAGGCTGGCTCGGGTACCGGGTTGAACTTGATTGTGTACACCAGCGAGTTACCCAGCGGTGTACCGTCGTGGGCGATGCCGTTGACCAGCTGGAACTGCCACAGCTTCGGGGCAAACTCGGACGTGGCGAACACCACATGCCGGTGGACGGACTCGGGGTCATCGGGGTCATACACCAGCGTCAGCTCACCCCCAGTGCCGATACCGAAGATGGGAGCGTCATTACCCTCCACCACACCGAACAGCTGAGCACTGACGAAAAGCTGGCGGATGGTGACCTGCTTGAGCATCGGTTCATCGCCGTGCTGCGGACGGATGGTGTGGTCGTGGTCTCCATGGGCGAAGTCGAACCCAATATCCACCACGTAGATGCCAAGTCCCGTTGGCTCCATGTTCACTGTCAGCCAGTACGGCTCTTGCGTGAGCGGTTCGGGGGACAGAATCTTCAGGACCCCGTCCTCATATCCCAATAAGAGGTCGCCTTCGTGCTCGTGGGCGCTGGCGAATGCCCACACGCTCAGCGCTAGCACAGCGATGAACAGACCGAACAGTCGATGCAGTTTCATCAGAGTATCCTCCTTTCGCATAGATGTTGGTTTAGCGCATGCCCTCCCCGCTCTGTCCGTAGTAAACCAGAACGGGGTACAGGTCGTCGAGGTTGACCGTACCGTCCCCTGTCAGGTCTCCATGAGAAGCGACGCCGCCAAAGTGGTTCACCACATCCCGCAGGTCGTTGCTATCGATGAGGTCATCACCGTTGGTGTCGCCTAACTTGGCGAAAGTCCAGTCCTGCCGCTGAGAGCCAGACAGGTTACGACTCACCCGCACGGAGAGGTGCTTATCCAGTTTGGCAACCACCTGCACGTTGCCCGACGTGTTGAAACCTGCCAGATACGGGTATATTGCCCACGGGTTCACGGGCTGTTCCGTGCTGGCGACGACATTGCCGTCGCGGCGCACCTGCAGCCGCAAGAAAAGGTCATACAGGCTACCCACATACCAGGGCGAAGGCGTCACACTACCGTAAAGGCGGCTTGGGCTGCCCGCTACCATGTAGATTCGGTAGACGAACGGCATATCGAACAGCGATCGCCCCTGATAGTCCACGCCGCGGATTGCTTTGAGGTCGAACACATAAACACCAGGCGATGAGGCAGCGAAGATGAAGTGATGGTGTGGCGTCCCCCCGAAGGGCAGGTCGAAATAGTTTGGCGTATTGCCCGCGCTGAACACGCTACCGATGCCCGACTTGTTACCCACGATGCCGGGAGATATCCACACCTGCTGCACGCGGCAGCGCTGCAACATGAAGCCCAACCACCCATCGGGCACGAAGAAGTCCATCCCCACGTCCAGCAGGAAAGTGCCCTGCTGGGGCGTTACCATTTGGCGAACGGGGTGAACCTCCGGTTGGATGATGGTCACATAGCCGTTCTCATAACCGAAAAGCAGGTCGAGCTCGTGGTGGGCGCAAACAGGTTGCGCCCCTAACCACACGGTCAGACAGGTTGCTAACAGCCATCGGGCTTTCATTGGACACCTCCAGAGAAGCCGCCCAGCCCAGTGATGGGCTGGGCTTTGCTGACGCTTTTTACTTCCTGCGGCGCAGCCACAGACCCAGTAACCCGGCGCCTAGTACCGCCACCGTCGACGGCTCAGGCACCGGATACAGGTCAAAGTGGAAGACGCCCGAATCGCGCAGAGGTCGATACCCTGCCGTGTTGTTGAGGTCTATCAGCTGGAAGCTGGCAGAGTAGACCTGCACGGGCGACCCCATCGCGACGGAGAACACCGGCAGGAAGGCGAAGTTATCGCCTGCCCCTATCTCGTATACGCTGCCCACGCTGGGCAGGATGGGCGTGCCGTCGGGCAAGGTGATGCGCAAGCCGGGCGTGATATCGACCAGACGCAGACCGATGCGCGCGTCTCCCAGCGTTCCCCTCCAGCGTCCGCCAGAGGAGTTATACAACCGCTGGATGGCTGGGTCAGTGGAACCTGCCAGCACCCCGGTCGGCTGCATCAGCAGCTGGCTGTACTCATCGGTATCGAGCCCGGTGCGGTAGTAGCCCGCGAATGCGCCGCTGCCCGGGCGCATGTAGATGTACTCCTGCCCGCCAGGTCGTTGACGCTGATACAGTTCAGGCAGACGGTTGTTCGTGTTCGTGTTGTTGACCGCAGGCGAACTGGGCGGCCCACTGTACGACCACGCGCCGATGGGGTGATAGTGTTCCGTTCCCGGCGTGTAGTGGGCAAACAACAGGGTTAGCCGTCCAAAGTTCGGGTTCGCCAGGCCGCGGTAGGTTCCGCTGCCGATGGTGCTTAAGCCGTCCACTCCAATGAAGTAGACGTCGTGATGTTGGGCGCGTGCCGCGCTGATGCACAGCACCGCCAGCAGGGCGATTGCCCACAGTCGTAGTGTCTTCATCCTTTCCTCCTTCACAGCAATATGGTGACGTTGTGAGTGGCTGCGATTGAGCCCTGCGTCGGCTCAACCCGACAAGCCGCAATGTGCATTCACGTGGGATAGACCAGATCAGGCAGTAGGTGGGGCTCGAACAGAGAGAGTGCCAAAATGATGCGGAGGGATTAGCACCGTCTCGCGAGGGAACAACGCCTCAGTCGTTAGCGTGGTGAGAACATGAATAGCCTGAACCTGCGGTGAGGACGGCGAGTAGAGCAGCGAGCAGATGTGACAATCATGCTCATCGTGCTGATTGTTTTGCCAGTACGCTTGTGGGGAATCAGAAGCGTGGCACGGGTGTGTGTGGTGGTGGTAGACAGGTACGAACACCTGCATCACTAACCACAGCACGGTAAGCAGGAGCAACGCGGTGCTACCTTTATCGCCTTTGGTGCCACGTTTCATCCGATTTCACCTTCCGCACCATGAACATATCACATGTCCCCTGTGTTTGTCAAGGGTTTGGCCTGCTCGTACGTGAAAAAAATCCTTAAATTTGCATCTTGAAGGAATCCAACGTATTGCCTGATACGCAGCCAGATACCATCGGCGCAATGCCGCACTGGCAGGCTACGACCTTGTCTTCCTCTGCAGGTCGCGGATGACCCGCCAGCCGATGAGCCGGACGTCCTGCTCCTTCAGGATGCGACGGATTTCGGCGTCAGTAGTGAACAGGCGAAACTCCTCTGCGCGGTCTTTCCATGAGCCTGCGATGTGCTGCATCTCCTCGGTGGGCAGGGCTGGGTGGATGTACAGCTCGGTCACGCCTGGCTTGAGTTCCCGCAACATGCGCTTCCAGTACTGGGCAACGCTTTCGCCCGGCTTGCGCCCGCCGTGAATCAGATAGTCCGGGAACAGGATGCCCTGCTCCAGCACTTTCTGTCGCATGTCGGGGTAGCCGAACTGCGCCAGCAGCTCCTGCGACCCCATGCGCACAGGCAGGTTGAACTCCTTCGCCAGCGGCACATACACTTCGTAGAAGTACTTGTCGCTGTACTGCAGGGTTCCGATGTGCGAGTCGAGATGGGTGATGTCGATACCGTTGTCGAGAGCCATCTGGATTTGTGCGCGCGCCTCGAGCATCGCCTGCTCAGGGGTCGCGTGCTGGTACACCTCCGGCACATCGCTCCACATCTAGCCCTGCGGGTCTATCAAACCCCTGAGCTTGCACCGGTCGCCCACCGGTCCCCATCGGTAGTACTTCCACTCGCTGGTATGCGTCAGGTGGATGCCGAAATCCGCCTTCGGGTGGGTGCGGGCATACTCGGCAATCTGCAGGAATCAGGGGCAGGGAACCATAATGGAACCGGCAGTTATCAGCCCCTTCTCCATGCCCTGAATAGTTGCCTGATTCGCCGCATAGCTCATGCCCACATCGTCCGCGTTGACGATGAGTATCCTGTCGGTGGGCTTATAGCCCAGCTTCACCGCAAGCGAAACCTCTTGTGCCATTTTTAACCTCCTGTGCGCCTTCGGCACTAACCGGCTGAAAATCCATCCGCAATGATAGAATGAACTACGTCGTGGGTATGCTTGATGAATCGGTTCCATACAAAAAGCGGCTCTTCCTGTATGGGAAGAGCCGCCGGGCGACCTTAACCACATGTTACAGCAGGATTTCCGCAGGGGTTGCGAACACGCGGAGCGCGGGTCTGCGTCTCTCTTCGAAACTGTCCACCAGCTCCTTCAGTTTCTCGGTGACCTGCTGTGCGAGTTCGTCAGACATCACGCTGAGGAAGACGGTGTTTTGTCCGGGCATGATGGGCGAACCGAGCCTTCGCCCCGTTTCTCCGACGCCGGATACCCCAGAGTAGCGCGTATAGCCCGGAACATGCACCTCGTCGAGCACCTTGACCACACGATAGTCGATGCCCGTCTCACATACAATCATGAGCATTTTCATGGCGTTCCCCCTCCTCTCGTTCGCTCATGGCTTACGGGCAGAGAAAAGAGTATCGGTAACAGGTGCTATCCATGTGGAATCGTATCACGTGACCGACATCTTGTCAACACCTCATCCGCGGGGCACCAGAAGCGGCATGTTCCTGATACGACCGTCTCCTTTCGTTTGCAGCACCAGCAGCTGCGCGGGCGGTAAGTCGCCCCACTCGGGCACCTTGGCGCGACGGCGCTTGCGGAAACTGGGCGGGCGGCGCAACGGGTCCTCCACGTCCATCGCCACCAGTAGATGCCGTTCACCGTCGCGCAGGGTCACCTCTACCGCTACGTGGTTGTCCGCATAAGGGTCGCCGCTGGAGGCGAGCAGGGGCAAGCGACGCACAGCAGCCACCGGGCAGTCCTCGCCCTCGAAAGGTACCAGCACCGCCACGAAGGTGGATGCCAGATTCGCTCCACCCCTGCGCCGCACGAGAAGGCGCGGTATCCACGCCTGTTCTGTACCTGTATAGCCCGTTAGCGAGACCCATCCCTCACAGGTGTATGCCTCCGCCTCCGGCGTCAGCTCGATGCAACGCAGGGTGACCTTCTCCCCGCTGGAGCGGTAGCCGCGGCGGTCTTCCACTTGCCAGTCCACTGTCAAAGGAGCATTCGGGTCGCGCCGCTGGATTCGTTGAAACTGTCGCATCACGGCACCAGCGTATTCCTTTGGTGTAGGTGCGTTGTGGCGTGCCTCCTCAAGGTTTATCTGGCCGAAGGTACTGTGCAGAAACTTGTCGTGCGTGCTGCCGCCGACCACACGGAAGATGTCCAATACATAGAAGTCTTTCTCAGAGACGTCCACCATGACCAGCGTCCGTTCATACTGCCGAATACCGTAGACTTCGGGCGCGCATACCCTCACCGTCCGCACACGCTCGGCAGGCACCCACAGGGTACTTTTCCCCGCCTCCACCCGCTGTTTTTGACCGTCGACGACCACCGTGTTGTGCGCAGCGGTGGAGTAGTACCACAGCACCTTGTCGGAATACCAGCCGCCGTATTGCACGGGCGGGTAGCCAAAGTCCACCATCAGGTCGAGCCCGAACGCGAACATCCCCACGTTCAGCGCGTCATGGTGTCCGTGGCTGTTGCCCGAGTCGTAGTCTATCCACACCGCGCGCTCATGCTCTCCTCGCCCCGAACGCAGAATCGCCAGGTGCCACTGGCTTTTGTTGACGCTACTCTGTGAGAACGTCGTTCCGTATTGGGCGATGACCCGCTTGACCATCTGCTGCAACCGCGCCGGGTGCTCCGCCAGCAGGTCATGGGGCAAGCCTTCCAGCGAGTTCCCGTTCGCCTGATAGAGCAAGCGTACGAAATCGACGTCTCCCGTCAGCTCGTACAGCCTCCAGAAGAGAGTGAATAGCGACGGGTTGAACAAGGGGTGCGGTTCGAAGATGCCGGTTCCAAGTGCAGGCAGGCGCAGGAAATCGACGCCGCAGTACTGGGTTATCTGCTGCCCGATGATGCCTGTATCGCCGATGAGCGGATAATAGCGTCCGAAAATCCACGTGTCCAGATGAAATCGGAACGTGTCGCGCAGCCGGAACCGCTCCACTGCGCGCGGCAGCAGGTTGGAGTACACCCGGTCGAACAGACCGACGATGTGCGCAATGGCGCGCACAGCGGAAGCGGAATAGTTCGCCAGACCTTTCTCGCCAGTCACGCCGTCGACGGCGGTCGCCTTCTGCAGGGTCTCATCCAACATGTGCTGCACGTTTGCCGCGTTTTGCTCGTAGCTCTGCACCGCCATCAATACCATCTTGGCGAAGGGCGTGCGGGGGAAATTGCTGGTAATCTTGTGTTCGTTGCGTAGAGGATCTAACAGCAACCCCTGCTCGATGTTCTGGTGGACGTCGGCAAAGGTGGCTTTGGGTTTGGGCAGATTGAACCGCTTTGCTTTCTCAGAGAGGAACTGTAACCATTGTGCATCCACGCGCAGGGCTTCGAACACGGCATCATAAGCTATCGCCAGCAGGCGTGTCTCTTCGCAGGCGTCGTGCCAAGTGGAAACGTAGCCCTCGGTCTGCATGGTCTCATACACGACGGACTGCGTTTTATGGTCGAACTGAGGATACAGGTCAGCGATGCGGTCTAGCAGGATGCCTGCCTTCCGCGCGTAGAGCGCATCGCCAGTCACCAGATAAGCGGAAGCCAGATTCAACACACCTGCCACCACCAGTTGCTTCCACTGCCCGTAAATCAGGTACGCGCCGATAAACCGCCAGCGGTTCTCGCCCTCGGCGTAGCCTGTGCCGTCGTCCACGCCAAAGCGGTGCAGGGGGTCGTTGGGGTCGGGATGCTGGGTGTTGAACAGCAGAGAGCGGTCGGCACGCTTCGGGTCGAAAACGCCATGCTCGTCCAGCCCCGAGCGGTAGTACGCCTCAAAATCGTTGGTGGGAAACAGCATCTTGCAATGAGGACACTGCACCTTCCACGGGTGCTTCCACGGTTGTATCAGCCAGTCGTACATGGGCACAGGCTGTTTACACGCGGGGCAGTATCCGTTGGACCAGACCATCCATGAACGCGGCAGGGTGGGACCAAACATCAACGCCCACAGGTCGTCGTCACTCATTCGCCGCCAGGGTTCGGCAGCCTCTACCAGAAGTCTGGCGGTTTCCTTCGCCCACTCGTAGCGGCTGATGTTCCGGCGTATCCTGCCGCGAACAGGCTCCGCAAAGAAGGTGCTTGCACGCTTCACGATACGGCTATCCATAATTAGTTCTCCACTCTTCGAATATGGTTTTTATCACGTTCGCTACAGAGACCCTGTATCCTGCTATGTCAGTCTCAGTCGTCGGAGCGCGCACTGTTTGTGGGGCAAGACAGATGGAGAGGCTAGGGGGCTGTATCCGTAGCCACAGCGATGTATCGCGGGGTATAATGAAGCGGATAGGCAAGTAACCTATCGCTATCTATCAACGTCTTAAAATCGGAAACGTTCATCGCGCCAGAGGAGGTGAGGCACATGCGGATGAAGTGGCTGTGGGTGCTGGCATTGCTGGTGCTCGTCGCGGGCACGGGAAGCCCGGGGTACAGCCAGCAAGGGGGCGGTGAGTCGCCTCGCATCACCCTGAACCTAGAGTCCGCCAGCATTGCCGACGCTCTGAAGTTGCTGTTCCGCTCCGTCGGCTACAACTACACGCTGGACGAGTCGGTGGTGGGCGGTTACGTCACTGTCTCCTTGAAGGACGTCACCTTCGAGACGGCTCTGCGCACGGTTTTGCGCTCGGCTAACCCGCCATTGACTTACCGCGTGGACGGCGGCGTGTACATCATCACGCCCAGGGTAGAAACGTATGAAACCACCACAGCCGAGACGACGGTGGAAGAGCAGCCGCAGCCGCAGGTTCGTACCGAGAAGATTACGCTCCAACACCTTGACTCGCTGGCTATCGCCCAGCTGCTTGGCGGTACCGCCATGTCGCTGAACCAGACCGGCTGGACCTATAGCGGCGGCTATGGAGGATACGGTGGTTACGGCGGTTACGGCGGCTACGGTGGCTACGGCGGCTTTGGCGGTTTCGGCGGCTATGGTGGTTTCGGCGGCTTCGGAGGCGGTTACGGCGGCTACGGTGGCTACGGCGGCTTTGGCGGTTTCGGCGGCTTCGGAGGCGGCTTCAACCGCGGTGGCTTCGGAGGCGGCTTCAACCGCGGCGGCTTCGGCGGTGGCTTCAATCGCGGTGGCTTCGGAGGCGGCTTCAACCGCGGCGGTTGGGGCGGCGGCTGGGGAGGCGGCTGGGGCGGGTTCTAACCTGCCCGGCACACCATCAAATGCCCTATCGCTGTGCCGACCCACAGGGAATCAAAGCAAAGGGCACTGAGCGCACTCGCTCAGTGCCCTTTTCGCGCAAACGTCGTCCTCCTTCGATATCAGTCCCGGCTTACCGAAGGCTGACTGAAGATGCTCCTCACCGGAGCGGGCATCGGGTTATCTGCCCCCTTCACCGACCGCCAGATAATCTCGCTGAAAAGCAGGTCATCCACGCGGTCTTCCTTACTCAAATCCATTGCCAGCGACTCGCGCCAACCCCACGCATTGGCAGGGTTCTTTTCGTTCAGGTCGATGCGCGCGGGACGGCATTTGTATGGGGTGATGTTAAGCAAGGGTGAAAATCTTCTCCGGTTGACTCATGGATACAGTCTCCAGAGAAGAAAAAAGCCTTTCCTTCTTGGGAAAGGCTAAACAGGGTACTCATGGAGGGCTTAACGATGGCTAATCGTCCTCGATGGTGAACCGGAACATCAAGTTGTTATACTCCCGTCCGTTCCATACCACCGTGCGGCTGGCGCCGAGATACTCCAGACGCACTGCCTTGGCATGACCGTCACACCAAACGACGTTCGTTAACTTCATGTGCCTTCCCAGAATGGCTCCGTTATTACGGCGGTTAATCAACGCGGGGTATGGGAAGGTCTCATGCGGTGTGGTGGGCTGTGGGTCGTTCAGGTCGCGTCGGTAAAAGTCTGCGCTTTGCCCGTAACCCTGCACTTCGGCATAAAGCACGGTATCGGCGGGCACGACGATGGCTGCCATCGGCTTGTTGTTGGGCGGTGTGAAGGCGTCGCCGTCTGCGTAGTACATGTTATTGATGGCGTAGCTACCGAATCGCCGCCCTATATTCGTGGTGCCCATGGGGTCTCCGCAGTCCGCCTCGCGGAACACCTGCGACCCATCGGGCGAGTAGGGCTGGAAGACGTATCGGCGGTTCTCCATCAGGGTGTGGGGCTGACCAGTCCAAAGGGTGCCCCTGATGGGCGCAAACGGGTCGCTCGGACAGTTGAAAATCTGCAGGTTCTTCACGTAGGGCTGAAGCACATCCATCCATCGGGGGCTCGAGCAGTTCACGAAATGGTCTCCCTCCAACACGCGCGGCGGGTCAGCGTAGGCGTTGCGCGGAAGCACCTCGTCGTAGTCCTGCGCGTACATCATCGTCGCGGTTCCGAGCTGCTTCACGTTGCTCAAGCAGCTGGCTTGACGCGCCTTGTCGCGTGCCTGCGAGAAGACTGGGAATAGAATCGCTGCGAGAATCGCGATAATCGCGATAACCACCAGCAATTCGATAAGCGTGAAGGCTAAGCGTTTCATCAGATATGGACCTCCTTTCAGAGTTTTCCAGCACATTCTACACAACGGATGTTATGGGAAAGTTATAGACATGTTAAGAATCTGTTGAAAGGTGTCGCAGGGGAGAAGAAAAGGGCTGGCGCGCTTCGGCAGACACCAGACCACTAATCGCTTCCTAGTAACCATCCCACCTCTCTCTGACCTGCCACATGAAGTGCGCCAGCTTCATGTCGCGGCTGGCGTCCACGAAGCCGTCGTAGTCCAGATTCAGCATGGGGATGTTCCCATAGCGGCGGCGCAGCTCGCGCGTGAACGCCGCCACCACGTTGCCAGGCATACAGTTGAACGGGCGGACTGCCACAATGCCCGCCAGCCCACGCCGCGCATAGTCCACCGCTTTGCCCAACGAGCAGATAGCCTCTCCTCCGAAGTCGGGATGCACAAACTCCGAGCCCAGCCGAATCACCTCGTCCGCGCTGATGTCGGGGTAATCTCCCAGTACTTCCTGCACCACCTCCGCCAGCGTGTGCTCCTCGCGCTTCGCCAGACGGTGGTTGACCCACGCCGCCAGGAAGTTCACCAGATGCTCGCGGCGAAGAGTGTCCAGCCAGCGGTTGCGCTCATTGTGCATACCGATGCAGTTGGCGTAGGCGAAGAACTCGGTGGCAGGAGCCAGCCACGCCTCGCCGCCCAGCGCCTCGATGCGGCGTATCACGTTCTGGTTCGCGCCCTCATGGATGCGCACGTAGAACTCGCCCACCACGCCGATAAGCGGTCGCCGCTCCTCGCGCTTGGGCAGTTGCTGAAACTCCTCTCGCGCCTGCGACAGCAGCTCCTGCAGCGGCTGCAGGTGCCTCGTGGTAAGCAGGGAGCGGATGGCGTGCCAGCCCTCCTGCACCCGCCGCTGGTGTTCGGGCAGCATCTCGCAGATGGCATCCAGATACTTCAGGTAGATGGCGTCGGCATCCGCAGGGTTCAGGCAATAGGGTCGCGTGCGGTGGAGCATCCGTTGCAACAGGTCATGCGCCACCAGAGCGTCCCACACCACCATCGCGAACAGCGTGCCCAACCCGTCTTCCTCGTCTCCCGTGCCCAACGTCACCATGTCCACCGTGTGCAATCCCATCTTCTCCAGGATGCGCTTTTGCAGGATGTGGTACATCCCGAATCGGCAGGGTCCGTCGCTGCTGCCCATGAAGAACGCCTCTCGCTCGGGGTCGAAGTCGGGCTGATGCACGCGATACAGGATGTCCTCGGTGGTGATGAAGGCGGGCAGGCAGACGTCCTCCGTAATCGCCACTCGCGCCAGGCGCAGCGCGGGGTCGGGTGAGCGGGGGATAATCTCTGCGTCCACGCCGCACGCTCGCAAAGCCGCGGCGATGACCTTTGCCCCCTCCGAAGCGTACGGCACCCATACCTTGCGCCCTCGCGCCCTCTGTGGGCTGATGGACGCGGTGCGAATCACGGGCGGCTCCACCACCTGTTTGCGCGACCGCACCGTGTCCGCGAAAGCCTCCAGGCGCGTGATGATTCCCGCGTCGGCGGTGTGTTCGTCGATCTGAAGAATACAGCACGGCTCGTGCAGTTCGTCCTTAAAGAAGGGGTTGGCGAACGAGTCGGGCCCGCAGCCGAAGTAGGTCAGCACCACCGCCCGCAGGTTGGGATGCTCGCGCACAAGGCGTGCTACCGCCAGCTTGCGCTGTATCTGGCGCGGGTTCACATCACGCCACGAGTCGCAGATATGCACTTCGTCAATGGGCAGGAGGTCCTGCGGGATGGGCAAAATGCCCATGTCGCGTATCTTCTTGCCGATGTTGGTATTCACGCTTTCGTCGTACAGCACGTACTGCCTGCCCACCACCACAAACGCCGTTTCGCCGTCGGACAGCGAGTCCAGAATCTCCAACCCGCGCAGCCTTTGCCACTCGCGGAATCGCCGCAGGGCATCCAGACCGACCTCCAGCGCACGCTGCGCCTCTTTCGCGCTTTTGCCCAGCTCCTTTGCCACCTGCGTGAACACCCGCTGCAAATGGCGCTTGCCACGCTGGAAGTGCAGGCGCGGCGCGAGGTACTTCACGCCCTTCTCGCCGACCCTGCAGTAGGTCGCCAGCAGTTCAGGCAGAACCTGCAGATAGGGGCAGGTAAGCGATTTGCGGATGTGCGGGTCGGGCTGTTCGGCAGAGATGACGCCGGGCACGAACAGAATGTCCACGCCTTTGTCCATTAGGTTCAGCACATGTCCGTGCGCCGCCTTAATCGGGAAGCAAAACTCGCTGTGCGCCGTCACCAGCCCCTGATGCACGATGTGGCGGTTGGGTTTGTCGGATGGAACCACCTCGAAGCCCAGGTCGGTAAAGAAGGCTTTATACAGCGGGAAGTACTCGTGGAACATGCCCACCCGCGGGATGCCGATACGGGGTGCGCCTTCGGGAGCCTTCTTATCGTAGACGCCAAACAGCATCTGCTCGCGTTCGGCGAATAGGTCGGGCAGCTGTCGCGTGGAGCGAGTACGGTTCTCTGCACCGAAGCGCTCACAACGGTCGTTGTAAAAGAACTTGCGTCCGCCGGGTATCTGAAAGGTAATCACATCGCAGTGGTTCGCGCAGGCGCGGCACTCGAAGGAGCCAACCTGATAGCGTCCTTCCATCACCTGCTCGAATCCCCGAAAATGCGACTCGGCGGGAGCCTCCAGCAACGCCAGTCTCGCCACGCCAATCGCGCCCGTCAGGTGCGGGTAAGGCGGCACCAGTATCTTCTTACCCAGCACGGTTTCGAACGCCGCCACCATGCCTTTGTTGAACGCTACCGCGCCCTGAAACGCCACTCTCTCGCCAATGGTTCTGCCACCCACGTTCTTGCTCAGGTAGTTATGCACCGCTGCCAGACATACCGCCGCGCACAGGTCTTCCACCGGCACGCCTACCTGCTGGAAGTACACCATCGCGCTCTCGGTGAACACGGTGCAGGTCCAGTCCATGTGCGGAGGGTTCGTCGCCCTCAGCGCGCGCTCGCCGAACTCCTCAATGGGAATGCCCAGCTTCGCCGCCTGCTTTTCCAGAAACGCCCCGCACCCCGCCGCGCACGCTTTGTTCATCTCATAGTCCACAATCACGTCGCCATCCAGGCGGATATACTTCGAATCCTGCCCGCCGATTTCGAGGATGGTATCGATGTCGGACAGGAAGGCGCGGGTTCCGCTCGCCTGCGCGGTGATTTCGTTTCGAATCAGGTCTGCCCCGATGAAGTCGCCCGTGAGATACCGCCCCGAGCCGGTGGTCGCCGCCACTACCTTGCCCAGGCGATAGCCCTTCTCCCGAATCTGCTGGTGAATCTTCGAGATGGTATCTCGCACGGCGGACAGCGGGTCGCCATCGGTACGCCGGTAGTAGCTGGCAAGCACCACGATTTGCCCGTCCCGCTCGGTGACCAGCGCGGCTTTGGTGGAGACCGAGCCAATGTCTACCCCCAGCGCGGCAAGCGGTATCTCGCCGTGCAGACCATCTCGCGCAGGCGGCGGCAGGATTTCGGAGCGTTCGAAACATAATGCTCCAGCACTGGCGTAGGTCACCGGGCGCACTATCTGCTCGTCCAACAGGCGGACGGCTTCGCGCAGGTTTACTGGCTGCGTGGCGCACAGCGCAGCACCCAGCGCGCCCAGTTCCCACGCGTATTCGGGAACCAGCAGCCGCTCTACGCCCAGCTCCTGCTGCAGGAAGCGCACCATGGCGGGGTTCTGGGCTACCCCCCCGACGAACGCCACTTCTGGCTGAATGTCTTTACTGCGGGCGATGCGGTTGCAGAAGTTGCGACATATCGCCTGATGGATGCCCGCAGCGATGCGCTCGCGCGAGGTGCCCTTCTGATACAGGTGAACGATGTCCGACTCGGTGAACACACTGCATCGTCCCGACAGGGAGGCGGGTTTCTCGGTGTGCAACGCCACCTGTGCAAACTCTTCGATGCCAGCGAAGTTCAGCCGCGCTGCCATATGCTCCAGAAACGCACCCGCCCCCGCCGCACACCGATCGCCCATATCGCAATCGGAAAGAATCAGCCTTCCCGACCTCTCATCCACCTCGAACAACAGCAGCTTCTGACACTCTCTGCCCATTTCAATCAACGTGCGCACCTGTGGCAGGAAGCGATTCACCGCTGCGGTGAGGGCTACCGGTTCGTCGACAGCCTCCGCACCGATGGCTTGCGCCACAGAGACGCCGCCTGAACCCGTTAGCGCAAGAAGCACCTCTTCGCCCGGAAAGGCTTGCAACAGCTCTTCAAACAGCTCTTGAGCGCGTGAAAGAGGACGTGCCTGCACGCGGCGAATGGGCAACCGCTGCAGGGAACCATCCGAAAGGAAAACCACAGCCTTGACCGTATCAGAGCCGATGTCCAACCCCAGCCGAACCATCTGTTCACAACTCCCTTCGAGGTCACTCACTGGTATCACTTCATTAATTATACTAAGTATATCACAAACCGGTTAGACCTACAAGGTGGAAAACTGTCTGTGCAGAATGGTCGCACTTTGTTTCGTCTCTCAGGTAAGATATTGCTTGCTATGGAGAGAGGAAGGGTACTGGTGCTAGGTAGCGGCACGTCGCATGGCGTGCCGATGATTGGGTGCGACTGTGCGGTATGTCAATCTTCCAACCCGCGCAACCAGCGGGCGCGTCCGTGCATCCTGCTGGAGCTGCCAGAAGGTAACGTGCTGGTCGATACTCCTCCGGAGCTGCGCCTGCAATGCATTCGATTCGGGGTGGCGCGGGTGGACGCTGTACTCTACACGCACGCCCATGCCGACCACCTGTTCGGGCTGGACGACATCCGACGCTTCAACGAGCTGCAGGGACGTGCCATGCCCGTCTACGCCGAGCCCGAGGTGCTGGATACCATCCGTCGCGCGTTCGCCTACATCTTTCTGCCCACACCGGCGGCAGGAGGCAAACCGCAGCTGGAGCTGATGCCCATACACAGCGCATGGACTCTGTGTGGCGCACGCATCGAGCCGCTGCGTGTGTATCACGGACAGCAGCCCATTCTGGCGTTTCGCATCGGCGGGTTCGCTTATGTTACGGACGTCTCCGCCATCCCTCCCGAAACCGAAGCGCGCCTGCAGGGGCTGGAGTGGCTATTTCTGGATGCCGTGCGCTACGAGCCGCACCCTACCCACTTCTGTCTGGAAGAGGCGATTGCCGTGGTGCGGCGTCTGCGTCCGCAACGAGCGGCGTTTGTGCATCTCTCTCATGATTACGACCACGATGCGGTGAACGCCACACTGCCACATGGGATGGAGCTGTCCTACGATGGCATGAGGGTCACTTTCTCATTGTAAAGCAGGCAATGCGCGCTGTCGCGGCGAAAAGGGTTGCAGGAACGTCTGTAGAGGGGGAAGGCAAAGTGGAGTTCTTCAGCACGGTGCATTTTATCAGCGGGCATCATTTAGATGTAATTATCGAGGCGGACAGTCTCGAAGCCGCCGTACGGTGGTGGCAGGAGCAGCTTTCGCAGAACAGACCCGTACTGGCGTGGCGAGGCTTCTCACCCAAGCGACCGGTGGTCATCAACGCCGAGAACGTCGCCTATGTGGACAGCATCGAGCGTGCCCGCCCCGAAACGGAGTTACGACACCCGACGCCCTTTACCGTGTGATACGCTACTGTGTCGCGACGCCGGGCTGTAGGTCAACAACCTCAAGCCCCTCGATGTCGCGGGTCAGTGCGCGCAGTTCATCCGGCGTGCCTGTAAGCGGCGGGAAGGTGCGGTAGTGCATGGGAATCACCTTTTTCACGCCTAGCAGGCGCACCGCTACTGCTGCCTCGCGGGGGTCCATGGTGAAAAGCCCACCAATGGGCAGGAAGGCGAGCTCCGGCTGGTATATCTGCCCGATGAGCTGCATGTCGCTGAACACTGCTGTGTCGCCCGCGTGGTAGAAAGTGAAGCCGTCTTCGCACTTCACCACAAAGCCCGCCGGGTCGCCCAAATACACAATTTGTCCGCCATCGCCCACATGAGCACTGGAGTGCACGGCATGTACCATGGTCACCTGAATGCCGCCTACCGTGACCGTGCCGCCCTTGTTCATACCAATCGTGTTCTGCACGCCCTGTGCGCTCAGATAGGTGGCGAGCTCGTAGATGGCGACCACCTGCGGCTGGAACTGTTTCGCTAAGGTAACGGCATCGCCGATATGGTCGCTGTGTCCGTGTGTCAGCAACAGCACGTCCAGTTTGGGCAGCTGCTTCGCCGATTCGGGGCAAAGCGGGTTACCCAGCCAGGGGTCTATAGCAACATGCGTACCGCCAGGTGTTCGGATGAAGAAGCCCGAGTGTCCCAGCCACGTAACCTGCAATCCGGGATGAATCGTTGCCATGATTGTCACCTCCTTGCTCTACTGGGATAGTTATCCTTCGGGGCTCAAGCATCCTGCTGCCGGACAATGCAGGCAACTGAATCCTGTCTTCCACAATGTGAATGCATACTCTCCCTTTATATTAATAATGTACTTGTTGAAATTGTTGAAAACTTGGTATGCATTTCCCGCATTGCCAACACATTTTGTTGATTTTAACCTCCAATAAGTCGCTTGACAGGTGTTGAATGTCTCTCTATCATTGGTTTTAAGCTATCCAGTTTCAACTTAGATAGCAAATGTTTCAACAATGAAATGTTGAAAACTCTGTTGAAAACCTGTACACATTGTTGATACCATTGCAAGATAGCCTCCAAGTGAGCAAGTTTTGCACAAAGTTTTGAACAATGAAAACGGGTTTTCAACAATTTCAGGGGAGTTTTCAACAAAGTTTTGAACATTTCCAGCAAATGTTTCAACAATGACCAACACCTAAGCGCCCAGTAGCGTGTTCAAATCGTAGATGATGCTGGTCAGCTCTTTGTCCTTGTTCAGGCTGGTCTTCACGCGGTTACAGGCGTGGAGAACCGTGGAGTGATTCTTACCAAACATCTGTCCAATCTGCTGAAGCGGCAGCTGCGCCCTCTCGCGAAGCAAATACATCGCTATCTGCCGCGCCATCAGCACTTCGCGTCCGCGCTGGTCGCCCAAAATGTCCTGTGTGGTCAGCCCGAACCGCTGGCACACCGCCTGCAGCACTGCCTGCTCGGTGGGCACGGTATGCACCTGCTTCTCGTCCACATAGTGGCGTGCCAGCACTTCGCTGGCGAGCTGGAGTGTAATGGGCTTGCCATGCACGGAAGCTCGGGCGGCGATGGAAATCAAAACCCCCTCGAGGGTGCGCACGTTGCCCTCCACTGCGTAGGCGATGTGGTAAATAACCTGGTCGGGAACCTGAATCCGCTCTATTTGTGCACGTTTTTGCAAAATAGCTACGCGGGTTTCGAATTCCGGCGGCGCGATGTCCGCGATCAGCCCCGCCTCGAAGCGGGAGCGCAGCCGGTCGTCCATCGCGTGCAACTCGCGCGGGGGGCGGTCGCTGGCGAAAACCACCTGCCTGCCCATCTGGTAGAGGGTGTTGAAGGTGTGGAAGAACTCCTCTTTGGTGTGTTCCTTGCCCGCGATGAACTGGATGTCGTCCACCAGCCACACGTCCACGTTGCGGTACTTCTGGCGGAAGGCGTCGATGCGGTGCTCGCGCAGGGCGGTGATGTACTGCTGGGCGAAGGTTTCGCCGGAAAGGTAAGCCACGCGCAGGCGGGGATGCGTCTGCAGCACGTAGTGCCCGATGGCGTGCATCAGATGCGTCTTGCCCAAACCGGCTCCTCCATAGATGAACAGCGGGTTATAGCTCTGCCCCGGCGCGCGCGCCACCGACATCGCCCCCGCTTGGGCGAGCCGGTTCGAGTTGCCCACCACAAAGTTTTCAAAGGTGTATTTGGGGTTCAAGACCGGTTTCTCGATAGAAACAGGTTCCGGCTCCAGTGAGAGGGTAACCGGCTGCGCAGCAGGCGCTGCCTCCTCCGCAGGCGATTCGCCGAGCACCGGACGTTTGTCAGGGGGCAGGTGGACGATGGAAACCTCTATCGCCTTACCCAGATGCTGGGAGAGAACCTCGCGCACCAGGTTGCCGTAGCGTTTGGTTACCCAGTCGCAGGCGAAGGGGCTGGGCGCACCTAGAGTCACCCGTTCCCCGTCGAAGGAGACGGGCTTCATGCTCTTGAACCACGATTCGAAAGAGGGCTTGTTCACGCGGTTTGCCAGGGTGTGCATGGCGCGGTCCCACGCACGCCGCAGCACCAGCGTGTTTTCGTCCTCGCCCAGGTGCAGCTGGTCGTCCACCTCGTCGTCGCCCTCCTTTCCTCGTCCAAAGCCGAATTATAGCAGAATCGCCGCCCGGTAACAACGCGAAATTTGTTTATGCCTGCAGGATGTACACGCCAACGCTGCCGATGCCTGGCACTTCGTGCAGAGGGTATGTTGCCCCTGTGCCTCCGCCGATGAGGTCGGTCGCCATCCGTCGGTGCTCTCCCGCATCCACCAGCACAGCGCTGCTACTGCCATCGGTCAATACAGCCAGCAGGATGTCGTGCGTGGCGGGGCAGACCAGCGCCACCCAATCGACCAGACCTCGCGCCTGCACGCGGATGGACCTCCACAAACCCGGCTCCGGCACGAAGATGCGGCTGCCGGTGCGACACACAAGCAGGTCGGGGTCACACTCTACCTCCGGCGCGAACGCAGGGATGGACAGCAGCCAGTGCAGGTAGGTGCGGATGAACAACGTCAGCGCGTGCACGTGGTCGGGATACGCCAGCTTCGTCTCCGGAAAGCCTTCCAGCGGGTGCAGGTATCCTGCTGCCGCGTGCAGGGCACGGGTAGCACTGGCGAACCAGCGAACATCCCGCTCCAGCGAGAAAGCCCATAACGCGCCGCGTGCCGCTTCGATGCTGGCGTCCACGAATGCACCTGTGCCACCCTCTCCCGCCAGCACCTCGCCCGCTTCTCCGACGCCCTCCGTCTGCGCTGTTAGCTGCCACAAGGTCAGCCAACGCATCAGTCTCAGCGCACCCTCCCTGATGGACTCGTGCGGGTACGCGCGGTACAGGCGCACCAGTCCTTCTATCGCCCCAACCGCGGCGAAAACGTCGTCCCGCAGGTTCGGGAACCGCTCGGCGGGCAGCACCGAGCCTGGCGACAACGGCTGGCAGACATCGTGCAACAGACACTCTGCCAGACGGTTTGCGGCGTGCATATAGGCTTCGGTTTCGGTGAGGCTGTACGCGTTGCACATCACGGAGACAATCGCGCCCATGATGCCTCTGCCGCTGCCTCCCTGCACGGTACCGTCGGTCTGCACCAGCGCGCCGTCGTAAGTGCCGGTTGCTCCCCGCTTTAGAAGCAGCCAAGACACCCCGTTCAACGCCACGCGTGCACACAGCTCCGAACCCGTATCGCGGTGCAGCTGCAACATCTGCTGAATCGCACGAGCGTTGCGGTGCAGACTGAATCGCCGCTGACCGCTGATGTCGTAACCTTGCTTGCGTTCGTCGATCGTGTCCCAGCACGCCCCGCTGTTGCTGCTCTGAGTGTTCAGTAACTGAAAATCCATTGCACTGTTCATGGCGAGGCGAGCCGTCCACACCGCCGTCTCATCGCCGGAGAAGCGGTTCCAGTCTATTAGCGCCTTCGCTGCCGCAAAAGTGAACACGCTGAACCTGCGGTCGTGGGGCGACACGCGCAGAACCACCTGATCCTCGGCGAAGTGCCACCGTTGCTCGGGGTTGAGCAGGATGGCAACCGCGCTTTGCGCTGCCGCCCGCAGCTGCATCAGAGGCAGGCTACCAGCCTGTGCCGGAAGCAGGGCAGCCCTGTATTCCACGTGTTCCACAGCGTCCATCTCCTTTTCGGTGTGACCCTGATGGTGGATGTGCAGGCGCAGGGTCTGCTGGTGTAAAGGAGCGACCGGAAGGGTCCACACCAGCCGGTTATCCCCTTCCAGATGTAGCGAGGCGGGGTTTGCCGGTTCCAGAGTGATTACCGAGAGCGCGCCTCGCGCGGAGACCAGCAGCGCCGAGGGATAAGGGCACCGAAAGACCTTTGTGTTCAGCTTTTGGGGAATAAAGTCGCACAAAAAACGCACTTCCGCCTCAATGGAGCCATAGCTCAAAAAGTGTAACTGCAGGTACAGATTGCCCTCTTCCCCCTCCCGGAAAAGGATTTCCCAGCGCACCGGCACGCCGTCTATCATCCGCTCGTCCCACAGCGCAACCTCTCCCTCCGCACGGCTGCAGTTTCGCACGAAAAGGGCGTGTCGCTCGTGGGAGGTCTGGAGTTCCACAGGGGGTAAAGCAGCGTGAACGCCCAGCAACGGCTCCTCCGTTTTGCCCGCAATCAGGGCTAACGTAAAGGTGCCGTCTTCACGGTGATAGAGCCGGTAGCGTCCTGTGACAATCGGCTGTGCACTGTCCCTTTTTTCGGCGGTCTGCGCGTTCATCCCAATAACTGTATCGGAGAGGGTTCCGCTCTACCTGACCCGCAACCATACGAGAAATCAGCCGTTGCATTTATTCAGGATATTCGGGTATGGTTATCCATGAGATGAGTACGCGACGAGTGGCTCTACCTCACGAACACGGCGCATGGATGATGTGGCTCGCGCCGTTGATGGCGGGACTGGCAGGCACGCCATGGCACCCGTCCAAACCGCTGCTGGCAGGCGCGGTGCTGTTTGGCTATCTTGCCTCGTACTGCGTGCTGCAGGCTATACGCCACCCGCGTGACGGGGCATACTGGCTGCGGTGGGCTTTAGGCTACGGGCTGGCAGCGGCGGCGGTTGGCGCGCCCGTTTTGTGGATGCGTCCCCTGTTGCTGGCGGTGGGCGGAGTGGCGTTGCTGGGGTTTGCCGTGAACGCATGGTTCGCGCACCATCGCAACGAGCGGCATCTCATCAACGACCTGGTGGCGATAGCTGGGCTGAATCTGGCGGCGGTGGCCGGGTATGTGGCGGGCACGGGGCGATGGGATGCGGCGGCATGGGAACTCTGGGGGCTGAACCTGCTCTACTTCTTCGGAACCGCATTACACGTCAAGTCGGTGATTCGCGAGCGCAACAACCAGCGGATGAAATGGGTGGCGGTGGCATACGCGGTGGGCATACCGGTTGCCCTGGCGGCTATCGGGCAAACCCTGCTGGCAGGGGCTTATGTGCCTGCCGCCTTACGCGCTGTGGCTATCCCGCAGAATCACCGTCTCAAGGCGATAGCGCTGGGGATGGTGGAAATCGTCTGCTCGTTGTGGTTTATGGTCTGGCTGATTGCGTGGGTGCGGCTCACTGGTTGACAAAGAGCCTCCTTATCCCCCATAATGAGGAAGTGAGCTTTCACGCAGGAGGACAGGATGAGCGCAACGCATGTGACGACAGACCAGTTCGATACCGAGGTGCTTCAATCGAGCGTGCCCGTACTGGTGGATTTCTGGGCAGTATGGTGCGGTCCATGCCGGGCGATTGCCCCGCATGTGGACGCCATCGCGCAGGAGTACGCGGGCAGGGCAAAGGTCGTGAAGGTGAACGTGGACGAGGAGCCGGAGATCGCCCTGCGCTACGGCATCCAGAGCATCCCCACCCTGCTGTTCTTCAAGGACGGCAAGGTGCAGGATATGATTGTGGGTGTTGTGCCCAAGCAGACCATTGTGCAGAAGCTGGAGGCACTGCTGTAGCCGAATGGCGCGCATCGCCCCCTTCCGCGGCGTGCGCTATGTGTGTTCCGAACTGAAGCCGTGCGTCGCGCCGCCATACGATGTGATTGCGCCGCCGGAGCGTGAGCAGCTCCGGCAGTTCCCTTATAATATCATTCATTTGACCCTGCCCGATAGCTACGAGCAGGCAGCGTGGCTCTGGCGCGAGTGGCAAAACAAGGGCATCCTGCAGGCTGACCCCCTTCCGGCGATGTATCTGCTGGAACAGGTGTTCACCCATCCAGCCACCGGAGAGACCCTTCGGCGGCTCGCGCTGGTGTGCCTGATGGCGCTGGAGGAATACGAGGCGGGCGTGGTGTTGCCCCACGAAAACACGCAGGCGCGTGCGAAGGAAGACCGCCTGAACCTTTTGCGTGCCACTCGGGCTAATCTGGAACCCATCTACGGTCTCGTAGAGGGCAACCTGTTCCCCGTGCTGGAGTCACTGGCTGGCGACACCACGAAGGTCGCGGAGGTAGAGTACACGGACGGACTGCACCGCTTGCGCCGGATCGACGACGCCGTGGCGCTGCGAGAGCTGACACAACAGGTCTCTGGGGCAAGGGTATGGATTGCCGACGGGCATCACCGTTACGAGACGTGCCTGCAGTACCGTCGCGAGCGGCGCGCCGCCGAGGGCAACCCGTCGGAGCTTCAGCCTTACGACTGGGTGATGATTGCGCTGACGCCTCTGGAGGACCCGGGCGTGGTGATATTGCCCACGCATCGGGTGGTTCCGCAGGCTTCAGAGCGGGTGCTGAACCTCCTGCCGGAGTATCTGGCGCAGTGGTTTGACATGCAACCCTGTGCCGCGCTGGAAGTGGTGCGTCTGCTACAGTCTGGCAGACCGCGCCGGGGTTTCGCAGCCGTGATGCGGGACGGACAGGCGTTTGTCGCATGTTTGAAAGAGGGCATTGCCAGAGAGACTCTCGTTCCCGGTGAGCACAGCGCCACCTACCGGCAGCTGGACGTGACCCTGCTGCAGTCTCTGGTGCTGGAACCGATATTTGGCATCACCCCACATCATCTGGAGCGTGCCGAAGGCATCCGCTACACCCGCGACGAGGCAGAAGCCATCCGGTGGGTGCTGCGGGGCGAGGCGGCGGTGGCTTTCCTGCTGAACCCGCCCCACGTTCAGGAGGTGCGCGAGGTGGCGCTGGCAGGCGAGAAGATGCCCCCCAAGTCCACCTACTTTTACCCCAAGTTGCTCAGCGGGCTGTTGATGCGGGCACTGTCGTTCTGAGCGCTGGCAAAGAATCTGCAAACACCTTCTGTAGCCAGCGGGGATGCTTCGTTATCCGCTCAGGGTGACGGGAAAAATATCTCGGAAGCCGCTGAGGCAAGCGCCGAGGCGGTGTATCAGACACTCTATCCGGCGCGTCCGGAAAAAATTCTCGAAAATTTTTCGCTGAATCCCCCAAAAACCGCGTGTACGGCACGAATTTTGCGTCTATAATGATTAAAGGCGAGGTGCGATTGACATCAGGAGCTTTGTGCAACGGTGTTCAGCACCGGTGGAGTTCAACTTCATCCGCGTGATTAGCGGCACGGCACCCAGCGACCCCGCGCCGTGGGCGAATCTCAAAATCGAGCACGACAGTACAGACGTGGTGAAGCTCACTCTCAAACTGTTGTGGGATTTGTCCGATGGCAAAACCCCGTTCGCGGGCGATCTGCGGCTGAACGTGGAGCCGTTCGTGTCGGTATCTCTGGTACCTTCGTCTGTGTCGGGTGGCGGCAGTATCACCGGTGTCAGCAGCGGCTCCAATACTTTTACCGACGCGGGCAGCCGCTACGACGTCAAAATTGAGTTTGATACGGCTCCACCAGGTGTTCGACTCATCGGCGGGGAGTGGCTTGAGTGGAAGCTCACAGGAGCCGGGCTGACGCCAGGGCACTTCAAAGCCCTTTCTCAGCTTATCGGTGACCCGACGAAACGAGACTATGCCCTGTTGCACGTGCAGGGAACTCCGGGAGGGCAGTCCGCCAAGCTGGGCGTTATCCCCGAGCCAGCGACGCTGATTCTGTTCGGCATGGGGCTGGCTGCGCCGCTGGCGGCGCGCAGGCGCAAACGCTAACGGTATCGTGACCCGGACAACGCATCTGCCGCCGGAGAAGCCTCCGGCGGCTTTCGTTTTGGGGTAGTTGAAACCTTTTGGCAAGTCCCGTCGTCTATATCAAGTGATTCTTCAGGGCGAGGCGTTTCAGAGATTCTTCGCTTCGCTCAGAATGACCGTTGACACGCTCAGCGAGAGCCTGTGGGCTCACCATCACACCGATTTGGAGGGAGAAGCCTATCCAACAGTCGTGACGGGCCTCCAATGACGCCCAACCGCGGCGCAAGTGGCACACCGCAGGGGGGTCTTTTTGTGCCTCTGCGGGGTGGCACCTTGACAATCATCAAAGGAGGTCCGAAACGATGCCCTTTGAATTCGCAGCTGGTATGACCTTGCCTGGTCACTTCCGCCCCGAAACCGTCCGGCGCGTGGTCGATTACGGTCACGAGTTAGCGCAGTTGCTGGGCTTTGAGGTGGTGGGCGAGGTGTTCGACGCGGACGCCGACGCCATCCGCGACGCGATGGAGCTGGTATATGGGGGCGATGAACTGGAAGAGCCAGAGCCCGATCGTGCCCGTGCATCGAGGCTGGACGTCGTGGACGAGCGAATACGCCAGATTGCGGAGATTGCGGACAGATGTATCCTGCGGGCAACGGGGTCGCGGCGGGAGAGTCCGCTGCTTCCCGAAGGCTACGAGGTATATCCCAACCGCCTCATCGGCTTTTATGCGACGTGCGGCAAGGGGTGCGGTCCGGTCTACTTCGCCTTTGCCCGCTACCCTCGCGAGGCTGCGCTCATCGAGCCGTCGTCTGCCCACGAGTGGTCGGCTTTTGCAGACCCGAACGAACACGGAGCATACCGCGTATCCGAAGCGCACTTCGTGCAGTGCCACCTGCGCCATGTGTGGCTGTTCCGGCTGGTGAAAAAACGCTTTCCGTTCCTGCGGCTGTGCGTGCGGGATGACGGTGAGTTCTGGAAGAACGAGGACGTAGACCTGTTGCTGAGCAAAGTGCAGGTGTATGCCGTCTTTCTGAACCTCGTGGCAGACAATTTGCGGGAAAACGGTTGCGAGGTCGTCGTTCTCGGCGAGGAAGTAACGCCGCACCAGTAACGGAGGGGAGGCTATCCGGAGGGTCGCGCCTCATCGCGACCCTCCGCAGGATCCAGTCGCTTACAGCTGCCCGCCGGTGACGCTGTATGCCTCGCCGGTGATGTAGCTTGCCTCATCGGAGGCGAGGAACACCAGCAGGTTCGTCACGTCATCGTAAGTGCAGCCGCGCCCCAGAGGAACCTGGTCCTCGTACTTGCGCCGTACCTGTTCGACCGTCAAGCCCCACTTGCGGGCGTACTGTTCATATAGGCTGTCGCGCCACAGGGGAGAATCCAGCAGGTTACCGGGGCAGATGGCGTTGACCCGCACCCCGTAAGGCGCGAGGTCCAGCGCGATACTCTGCGTCAAGCCGATGCCCCCGAACTTGCTGGCCGCATACGCGCTGTTGCGGAACGAACCCTTCTTGCCCGACTTGGAGTTAATCTGGATGATGACGCCGCTCTTCTGCTGCACCATCACCTTCGCCGCCTCGCGTGCGCACAGGAAGTAACCGTACAGGTTCACGTCCACCACCTTTTTCCACTGCTCGGCAGGAAACTCGGTGATGTCATGCGCAATCAGGATGCCCGCGTTGGCGACCATGATGTCCAGCTTGCCGAACGCCTGCAGGTGGCGCTGCACCATCTCGGTCACATCGGCTTCGCTGGTCACGTCGCATTTCACCACCAGCGTTTTGCACCAGGGAAACTCGGACTCGATATGCTGTGCGACACCCTGCGCTTTTTCCACCTGCAGGTCCGCCAGAGTCACGCCAGTGCATCCCTCGCGGGCGAGGCGGACGGCGATGGCCTCGCCCAGTCCCTGTGCGGCTCCGGTCACGATAGCGGTTTTGCCTTCCAGACGCTTCATCGGTGTCTCTCCCTCCCTGCACGGGACAGGTTCACCGCGCGAAAGGCGCAATCCTGCCGAACATGCTGACCCATGCCTGTTCACTTCAGTGGTGTTGACGGCGTCACGTATGCCACGCGCCCCTTCTATCCGCTTGTGCCAGACGATAACCTTACCTTAATTTTGCGGGGTCTCATTCGGTATTGCTTTTCCAGTGCGTGAGTGCTACAATGCAAGTGGATGTCTATACTGCAGAGCCTGCGAGAGGAGGAAGGAAGGTATGAGACTCGTCAAAGGGCTGGGAGTACCTCTGCTACTTGGGCTACTCTCAGCATCAGTCGCTGCGCAGACGTTCCCCATCACCGATTTCGAGGCGTTCTCCGCGCCCTCAGGCAATGGCTCGGTGATGTTCCGCCAGCCGACCTTTTCGGGATCCACTGGCAGCTTCGTGGACAGGACGCCAGGCGCCCCCAACACTGCGCAAGTGGTGACCGACCGGGCGTTCAGCGGCACCAAATCGCTGCGGGTGAACTGGCGGTTTGTGCCAGACCGACCGGCTGCGTGGCTGCGATTGACCACCTTCAACGCGGCCAACCTGCCGAACCCCGCGCTCGATTTCGCCCACGCGCTTCGGTTCAAGATATACGTGGCGAGTGGGACGCCGGACGTGTACGTGACTCTCGGTGTGCGCGAAAGCAATACCACCGCGCCCATCGGTGGGAATGGCGGCGCATCTGGCGTAATTGAGTGGGTTGGCGCCACGAGCGTGGCTTCTGACAACGTCCGCCCCATCGGCAAGCTGGTCACTGCGAAGGATCGCTGGGTGGAGGTGGTATTCAACATTCCCGTGGAGCCAGTGTTGCCCTTTGCCGCTCCTGCCGGCAGTGTGGCAAACGGTGTGCTGGACGTGCCTCGCGGGGCTCTCGAGTGTCTCGCCTTCACACCGGTGGAGGCAGGCGCGGTGGGTCCCTACCTCATTTACCTGGACGATTTCGAGCAGGTGGCGGTGTGGCCGGTTTCGGGAAACATCGAACTGCGCGACTTCGGCGGGGATGTGACCCAGGTGCCTGTCACAGTGGAACTGCGCCAGGATGGCAACGTGGTGCGCACGGCAACGGTGAACCTCGATGCCAGCGGCAACTTCTCCATCCCCGCCGTGCTGCCGGGCACGTATGACCTCGCCTTTAAAGCCAGTCACTGGCTGAGGATGGTGGTTCCCGGCGTTACCGTCGATGGCGCCGAGGTGACCGGAGTGGATGTCTCGCTGACCAACGGCGACGTCGATGGGGACAACGAGGTCACGCTGTTCGACTTTGGCAAGCTGGTGGCAGCGTTCGGTTCCTTGCCGGGCGACGGCAACTGGGACCCCAACGCAGACCTCGATGGCGACGAGGAAGTCAGCCTGTTCGACTTCGGTGTGCTGGTCAAGAACTTCGGTCTGGTGGGTGACGAGTAGCCCTCACCCTATGCCCCTCTCCCACGCTGTGGGAGAGGGGATTTTGATCGCCCTCACCCAATGCCCCTCTCACACATTGTGGGCGAGGGGTGATGGACTTCGAGTACCCTTGCGCTACGGTGCCCCTTTGCCGATAATTCGGAAGGTAGCCTAAACGGAGAAACAGCGCGATGAAGGAAGCCGTGGAACGACGCCTCACGTCGGGTATGGACGATTACTTGAGTAAACCAGTCAGTTTGGAGGTTTTGCAAGGGATGCTTGAGAAATGGCAGGTTTCCGATTCGTCTGCGGAGATTGCAGAGTTGCCGCCGATAGACCACGCCTTTCTCAACGAGATGACCGGCGGGGACGAGGAGTTTACAACAGAGCTCCTGCAGGAGTTCCTGCGCACGATTCCTCCTCTGCTCAGCCAGTTGGAACAGGCTTTGAACGCAGGTGATAGCGAAGTTCTAGCGCGCGCCGCACACACCATTAAGGGCAGCGCGAGGTCGGTGGGTGCACTTGCTCTCGCCGAGATTGCCTTCGCCGTTGAGCAAGCTGGTAAGCAACAACGCTTGGGTGATGCCTCTGGCGCAGTGTGGTCTCTCTTTGCAGAGTGGCGGCGCGTGCAGGGCTATATCGAAGAGCAGTTCCTCGAGGAAGCTGCGTAAAGAACAATTCCATTGCCGCAGAGGACACAGGGAACGTGCTGAATCTCTCTGTCCCCTTCGCGTCCTCTGCGGTGAGAGTCCCCTGCTCCTTCTTTACACACCCTCCCCCAGAGGGATATAATTCTACTGGCAGACTTCCTAGAGCAAAGGAACACAACATGAATCGAAAACTACCCGAGTGGTTAACCATACGCGCCCCTCGCCCCGGGCAAATACAGGAGGTGGATAGCCTCGTCAAAGGGCTGCAGCTGCACACGGTGTGCGAAAGCGCGCGCTGTCCGAACCTCACCGAATGCTGGAGCAAGCGCACCGCTACCTTCATGATACTGGGCGATGTATGCACGCGCGCTTGCGGTTTCTGCGCCATAAAAACGGGGCGTGGCGAGGTGGTTGACCCGCTGGAGCCCCGGCGCGTCGCGCTCGCGGCAAAACATCTGGGGTTGAAGCACGTGGTCATCACCTCCGTGGCGCGCGACGACCTGCAGGACGGCGGTGCAGAACAGTTCGCTGCCACTATTCGCGCGGTGCGCCAGGAGATACCAGGCGCCATCGTCGAGGTGTTGACGCCAGACTTCAAGGGCATCCGCTGGTGCATCAAAACGGTTGCCGACGCCGAACCGGACATTTACAACCACAACGTGGAGACGGTAGAGCGTCTGCAGCAGGTGGTGCGTCCGCAGGCGAAGTACTGGCGCTCGATAGACCTGCTTTACTACGTCAAGCGCACGAAGCCCGGCATCTACACCAAGTCGGGGCTGATGGTAGGTCTTGGTGAGACGAAAGAGGAAGTGATCCGGACCATGCGCGACCTGCGCGACGCCGGGGTGGACTGCCTGACCATCGGTCAATATCTGCGCCCTACGATGAAGCACCTGCCCGTGGTGGAGTATGTGCATCCCAGCGTGTTCGCCCAGTACCGGCGCATCGGCGAGGAGATGGGCTTTCTGTTCGTTGCCTCCGCGCCTTTCGTGCGCAGTTCGTATAACGCCGAGGCGTTCTCCCGCAAGGTGATGGCAGAGCGTCTGGCGCAGATAGAAGCGGCGCAGGGGAGTGTGGAAGTGCGTTGACCTGCTCTCGTTCCTGCCGCTATATCGCCTGGCTGGTGGTGGTCGCGCCGCTAGTATGGATATGTTCTGTTTGTGCCTTTTACCTCTGGCAGGCGGCGCCCGACTTCCAGCAACAGGCGATAGAGGCGGGCATCACCTGGGCACAGCAGCAGTGGCGGATACCCATTCTGGTCGGGGAAATCGTAACCGACCTGCCTCGCGGCAAAGTCACCGCGCGCAATGTTTTTCTGGGTGACCCTTTTTCTCCGCAGAAACCTCTGGTCGCGGCGCGCGAGGTATCCGTTAGCCAGCTGTTATCGCGTCAGCCCCAGATCGAGGTCACCCATCCCGTCGCACGTGTGGTGCGCCTGCCCGATGGGCGCTGGAACTTCTCTCCTCTCATACCCAGGCGCCGTCGTCCTCCCGCGGATGTTTTCTGGACGGTGCGCATCACCGATGCCACGCTCTATTTTGAGGACCGCAAAGCGCGCCCCCTGGTGCAGGCTGCCTTGCGGCAGGTGAACGGGCAGATACGCTCCGATGTCGGTGTCACCGCTTTTCACTTCACACACGGCGAGGCAATCCCCAGCTTTCAGGCGCGAGTGGATGGCTGGGTGGTAGACAGGCAGTTGCGTCTGCGCGTGGATGCCTCCGATGTGCCGGTCTCGTCGCTGATACGGTATGTGCGCCTGCCCGCGCTCGACCCCGGTGACGCCCGCGCGACAGGCACGGTGTGGGTGTATACCGATACGCAGAAACGCATCCACTACAGTGCCACCACGACGGTGAAGGCAACACGGGCACGGTGGCGGCTGCCACAGGGCACTCTTTCGCTTGCCAACATCAACGGCTCGGGCGAAGTCCGCACGGGTGTCGCCACATGGCGTGCCAGCGCGAGCGCAGGCACTGGTCAGGTGCTGGCGTCAGGGACAATACAGTGGCATCCCCAGCTCGCCATGCGCCTGTCCATCGATGCCCGCCAGATTCCGCCGCGCGAGCTGCAACCCTGGTTGCGCCGATATGCGCCGCAGGTGGTGCTGAACGCGCCGGTAAACGCCAGCCTGACCGTACAGGGAACGCCGTCAAAACCGCACATCCAGGGCAGCGTGCGCACCGAAAGAGCCAGCGTTCAGAAGATAAATGTGGAAAAATGGAACGCAAAAGTTATACTGAATCCACAATACGTGCTGCTGCCGGAGGTCGCTTTGCGGGCTGCGGGAGGCGACGTTCAGGGGCACGCGATATTGTGGAAACAGAACGGGTGGAACTTCGCCGCGCGATGGCGCGCGGATGGCATCAACCTCTCCCGTCTGAATCCGTTTCTACCAGAGGACGTGCGAGGTGTGGTGCGCGGCGAGGGGCTGGCTCACGGCAGCCTGCAGAAGCCGCGCATCGTGGCGAACCTGTGGGGACAACGACTGGCAGGCAAACTGTGGCGGTGTGAGCAGGCGCAGGCAAGACTGCGCTGGACGCCCGCAACGTTACACATCGACGGCGCGTTGCTCGAAGACTGGACGGGGTCGGCGTATGTGTCGGGACAGGTAGACATAGTCGGACAAAAGCTGGTTCTGCGCGTGCGTGCCGACGAACTGCTGCTGGCGCCATGGGTGGAACGTCTCGCCCCCAGGCTGGCACACGAACGCGATCTTCCCTCCGCATGGGTTTATGCACGGGGCGAACTGGGGGGCACGTTCCGCGAGCCGACTTTTCGGGGTGTTGTCGAAGCCACGGAGCTGCAGTGGCGTCGTTGGGACGTGGACTATCTCGTCGCGCGAGTGGAGGCGTCTCCACAGCGAGTGCGCGTGGAGGGTGGCATCCTGCGCCGCCCACCGATGGAAGTGAGCTGGCAGGCAGAACTGCAACAGCCGCTGGATACCGAAAAAGCGCGGATAATCGTAGACGGTGTGGCGAACAACGTGGATGCGGAGCAGGTGCTGCAGGCTTTGCGTGAACCAGCGGAGAGCGAAAGCCTTCCGCCCATTCAGGCTATCGGCAGGGTGTTCTTTCACGTCGCAGGCAGACTGCGCTCACCTTATGCTGACATCACATGGAGTGCGCCTGCCGTACAGGTTCAGCACTGGAGCCTGACCGACTTCAAAGGCTCCCTTCGCTACGATGACGGTGTGCTGAGGGTGGATACTGTCTCAGCCCGGCTGGGGGATGGCGTTTTGAAAGGCGAGGGCGAGCGGGATAACGAAGGCAGGCTATCGTTCCGCGTGGAGGGAGACCGGCTGCCTCTGGCTCAGGTGCGCCCGCTGTTGCCCGAAGATGCGCCTCAGGCTATCGGCGCAGAGGTATCCATGCGTGGTGTCGTCTTGGGCACGGCGCGCGAGCCTCGGTTTCGTGCCGAACTGCTGACCACAGACGCCATATGGGATGCGCTGAGGTTGAACAGCGGCTACGCTGAGGTGGAGTGGAGCAAAGAGGGGCTGAGCGTCCGCAATGTGAACCTCGTCAGTCCAGAGGTGGAGGTCACGCTCCGTGATCTTCGCTGGACCCAATCCCCGCGCGCGATTCACGCCGAGGGAACACTGTCTGTCTCCTCGCTGGAGCAGCTGAGCCAGCGGGCGGTGGATAGCGTGTGGCTGCAGGAGAAGGCATCTCGTGTGGGCGAGGTGCTGCGCGAGCTGGGGCGTATATCCGGGACGGCTACAGTGCCCTTCCGATTGTGGGGAGAGGGCGAGAGCCTGAACGCGGAAGCATCGCTACAGATGGCGGATATCGAAATCGATGGACGCGCGCTGGGCACGTTACAGGCAGACCTGCGCCGTGACGCCGAGGGCTCGTGGCGCCTGCACAACGGTGTGCTGGCAAACGGCGAGCATCGCGTGACCGCATCGGGCATCTACCGTCCCGACGGCAGCCTGAATCTCAGCGCAGAGGCTTACAATATAGACCTCGCCTGGTTCCAGCGATGGATACCCCTAACGACCGAGATACGCGGTAAGCTGGAGATGGCAGCTCTCGAGGCAGCTGGCAACAGCGACTCCCCCAACTTGGTGCTGACGCTCGCCCTCCGGGAGCCCCAACTCGGGGCAGTGCGCGCCGAGCGTGTGTTAACAGGTACAGTTCAACTTTCTGAAGGAAAGATAGACATATCGAAAGTCGTGCTGGCACAGCCCGATGGACAGCTGCGCATCTGGGGTAGCCTGCCCTTCCGCTGGAAACCAATGCAAATACCGGACAATGAACCCGTAGACCTCCATGTAGAAGCAGCTCCTCAGCCGTTGAGCGCGTTGCTGGCGTACTTCCCCTCGGTGAAGGTAACCCAAGCAACCGGGCAGTGGTCGCTGAAGGCGAATCTGGCGGGCACGCGAGCCTCGCCAAGGCTGTCGGGTGAGATGCAGTTGAGTGCGGATTCGTTGCGCGCGGGAACACTGGCAACAGGATTGCGAGACCTACGTGCGCTGATTCAACTGGATAACGAAACGGTTCGGGTAGCGGAGCTGACAGCTGTGGGCGATAGCCCACGCGGCGGGCGTATCGTCGGTTCCGGGACGATTAGATTCGGTGGGCAGCAGGGCGAGTCTATGGATGCCCGCGTGCGTCTCGAGAGGTTTTGGCTGGAGGAGCGCAACCTGTCTGGGCAATATGGGGAGCAGATACGCACTTTTCTGGACGGCGACCTGAGAGTAACAGGCACTGCGGAAAGCCCGCAAGTAGAGGGCATGTTGACTGCCAGTGGAGGGGTGTTCACCCTGCCCGCCAGCTTCCCCGATCAGAAAGCGCAAAAACGTGCTTTGCCTGTGAACCCCCGCTTCAATAACGTGGTGCTGCGCGTTGGCGACGCGATGTGGTTAAACAGTCCCCGACTGTCCGCGCAGGCGTCTGGCGACATTGTGCTGAGTGGCACGCTACAACAGCCGGTGGTTCATGGGCAACTGGGTCTGGAGCGCGGATATGCCTACTTCCCCACTGCCCGATTCCGCCTGGAGCGCGGCGGCAGTATTGTGCTGGATTATCCCGTTCCGGGCGACAATCCGTTTCGGGTAGGCGTGGACGTACAGGCAAAGACCAGCCTGAACATGGCTTCGCTAGCCGGCGGGGTGCGCCGCTACGAGATAACGGTTCTTGTGAGCGGGGCAATTACCTCGCCGGAAGGACCGCGAACCGAGTTTCGTTCCGACCCGCCGGAGCTGTCCACCCAGCAGATTGCGCGTGCGCTGGGCGTGGGTACCCTCGAAGATCTGCTGACCGGGCGCAATGTGGAACAGGTGTTACAGCGCGAAGTAGCCAACCTATTCACCTCCGCTTATGTGCCGCAGCTATTCTCACCGCTGGAGCGCAGCCTTGAAGAGGCACTGCAGCTTCGCGAGTTCCGTATCGAATACGACAGGTATCAGCCCGTGACTGTGACTTTGGTGAAACGCTTGTGGGATGGTTTCAGTCTGAGTTACTGGCGAACGGTTTCCACGCAGCAAGACCGCTATCTCGTGAAGATACTTTACGAATTGCCAGAATGGACACGGTTGTCGCGCCGTCTTCTGCTGAGCGTTTCGATAGATGAGAAGCAGCAGAGGCTGTGGGGTGTGGAAGGAAGTTTCCGCTTCTAAAGTGAAAGACTACAGCAACGAGGGCGGCGCAAGGTGAGAGGCATTTCCGCGAGAGAGCCATGGCATTGGACGATCACAAAGATGAGCGCCGTCGCCGCTTCACAGAGGTAGTGGATGCGTATTATGGTCGTATCTATAATCTGTTCTATCATATGGTGACAGATACGCATCTCGCGGCGGATTTAACGCAGGATACGTTCGTGAAGGCGTACGAGGCGTTTGGGCGGTTTCGCGGCGAGTCGAGCGTCTACACTTGGCTGTATCGAATCGCCATCAATGAATACCGTTCGTACCTGCGAAGGCTTCGGCGCGAGCAGGAGTTTGTGAGCCGGTCGCTGGATGAACCGGTGGAAACCGAGGAGGAGAGCCTTTTTACACAGTTAGCAGACCCCTCTCCCTCGGCGCTACAGATGCTGGAAAAAGAGGAACTCATCCAGCGGGTTCAACAGGCGGTGCATTCGCTGCCGCCCCGTTACCGTGCCTTCGCGGTATTGCGCGATCTGGAGGGGATGAGTTACGAGCAGATTGCAGAGGTGACCGGCTTGCCGCTGGACACCGTGAAAACGCGTATCGCGCGTGCAAGAGCGCTGTTGCGCAGGAAACTGGAGCCTTACTACCGAGGATAGAGAACCGCAAAACGAGGAGGCATCGGTCCAAACATGAAAGCACTGCGACTCACTGGGTGTATCCTGATGTGGGCGATTGCCAGTGCTGTCCATGCCCAGCGCATCGCCGAAATAGTCGTTCGTGGCAATGTCAACGTGCCGCAGGAAGCCATACTGGCGAAAATCTCCGCCAAGCCAGGCATGGATTTCGACCAGTCATTGCTCAGTAAGGACCGTGCAGCGCTGCGAGATATGGGCTTTTTCAGTGATGTGATCCCGCGCACGGAAACCACCCCGCAGGGCATTCGCATCATCTATGAAGTGCAGGAGTATCCGCGCATTAGCCAGATACGCGTTACAGGCAATACCGTCTTCGCCACCGACCAGATACTCCCGCTGTTGCGCACCCAGCCGGGCAGGCTGCTCAACCACAACGACCTCGCCGCCGATATCGAGGCGATTACTCGGCTCTACATGCAAAAAGGGTATCTGGTGAACGTAGACCCCGACACTGTCGGTCCCGACCGCGATGACCCCACCGTTCTGAATCTGCCTCTGAAAGAGGTAACCGTCGAGGCGGTGAAGGTCACCGGGTTGCGTAAGACGCGCGAGCGGGTGGTGCTTCGCGAAATGCGCTATACCCGTCCGGGCGCGCTGTATAACCTCGAACAAATCCAGAAGGACCTCCAGAGGGTATATAACACCGAGCTGTTCGAGGACATCAGCTACAAAGCGGAAATCGGCTCCGACCTGAGTAAGGTCATGGTCACCATCAACGTCGTGGAGCGCCGCACCGGGTTGTTTTCCATCGGTGCTGCCTATAACAACCGCCAGCAGCTGGTGGGCTTCCTCGAGATGTACGAAACGAACTTCCGCGGCGCCGGGCAAACGGTGAGCGTGCGCCTCGAGCGCGGCGGACCCTCCAACGCCAACAACTACGAGTTCAACTTCGCAGAACCGTGGCTGGACAGGCGCAACACCTCGTTGTCCATCAGCGTCTTCGATAAAACCCTGTACCGATTCAGTCGCGGGCTGTTCACCTCCGACCCTGGCACCATCGGCGACGACGACCGCTACGACGAGCGGCGCAAAGGCAGTATCCTGACCCTAAGCCGCCCGCTGTCGGAGACCACGCGCGCTTTCATTGGCTTGCGCACCGAGTCGGTGCGCACCAACAACCCTGCCGTGTTGCCCAGCGAGGTGTTCATTAAGCAAGATGGCACCGTCAGTGCGCTGTCTTTGCGCCTGACGCACAACACGCGCGACGTGGACTTCGACCCAGCGTCTGGCGGCTTCGATTCGTTTGCCATTGAAACCGCTTTGGCAGACCTGAAGGACATCGGCACTGCTATCTCGGGCGGGTTTGTGGGCAAGGCGAACTTCAACAAGGTTTCGATAGACCTGAGGCGCTACTTCTCTCCGCAGGGACGCCGACGCGCACTTGCCGATAAGCGACACGTTTTCGCGGTGCGATTATACGCCGGCAAGGCGTTCGGCAAGCTGCCCTTCTTCGAGCAGTTCTTCCTCGGCGGCGCAGAGACCTTGCGTGGCTATCCCGAGGACCGCTTCTGGGGAGAAAATATCGCCCTGTTGAGTGTGGAATATCGCGCCCCGCTGGCGCAGAACCTCGTGGGTGTGGTTTTCGTGGATGCAGGCGATGCCTGGGGCGGACGCTACGGCACGATTAACGACTTTACTCAGCACTCCAGCTTCAAGCCGCAGGTGGGCGCGGGTATCGGTATCCGCGTGCGCACGCCTATCGGTCCGTTGCGACTGGACTACGGCTTCGGCAGCGAAGGCGCACGCACCCACTTTAGCATCGGCAATATATTCTGAGGCATCATCCGAGGAGAACAAGAGGAGGAACATCTGATGAAACGAACCTTCAGCCTGCTGTTAGCCATCGCAGGTATCTCCGTCCTGAGTACCGGCGCATGGGCGCAAGGTACCGGGGCGTTCGGGATGGTAGACCTGAAGCGCGTGGTCGACGAATACGACCAGCGTAAAGCGCTCGAGGCACAGCTGCAGCAGATGCGAGACCAGATGCGCGCCAAACTGCAATGGCGTGCCAACAATCTCTTGCTGGAAGAAGCCGAACTGAGCGAATACGAGAATCTGGCAAGCATCACCAACCCGACAGACCAGCAGAAACAGCGGATGCAGGAGCTCGAGCAGAAATCGCGGCAGCTGAATGAAGAGCTCTCGCAGTTGCGCCAGAAGAACCCGCCCACCGAACAGGATACGCAGCGCATTAATCAGCTCACCGCGATCGAAAACCGCAACCGAGAGGCTTTGGTGCAGCTCCAGGACCAGTTTGAGCAGCAGCTCAACGCGCGGCGCGATGAGATGATTAACCAGATGCTGCAGGATATCCGCAAAGCGGTGGCGGCGGTTGCCCAGGAGAAGAAACTGGCGGTCGTCTTCGACAGCACACAGGTGCTCTATGCTTCCAACGACATCACCACCGATGTCATCAAACGACTTAACAGGAAATAACCAGCCGGCTATCCTGCTTGTCTTAGCACTGGTGGCTGGAGTCTGCCTGAGCGGTTGTTCCAGAATGCCACCGCAGAAGATGGTTTACGTTCAGTGGCAAGCCCTGTGCCTATACCATCCTCTGTGGCAATCACAACAAATGGGGTGGAACTTCCAGCCATCCTATGCTGTGACGGGTCATCAGGGGTTTGCAGTGCGCTTTTCGTTGCCGCAGACAACGTTGCACCCTTTACAGACACCAGAATCGGAGCGCAGGCGTCAGCGCATTGCACAGACCTCTGCCCAGCAGCAACAGGCGCTGAATGCTCGCCTGCGACAGATGGAGGCGCGTCTGCTTCAGGAGGAGCTGGCACAGCTGGGAGCGGAGCAAAAGACGGAGGTAGAACTGGCACGCCAGCAACTGCTGCTGCAGGCGGAACAGCAGATATCGGAGGCACTGCGTCAACACCATCTGCCGCAAGCGGACGCCGAAATCAGGCGGCTGGTGTTGCAGCGGCTGGTTCGTATCCGCCCCGATCAGCGCGACGTGCTGACCTCTCGTCTGCAAGAGGTGGAAGCGCAGCAGCTGCACCTTTCGGAGTCGCTTCAGCGCAGGCTGGCAACCACCGAGGAAGAGACTGCCCGCCGCATCCGTGAGCGCGAAGAAGCCATTGAGCGGGAGTACGAGCGCAAACGTGAGGAACTGCGGCAGAGGAGCGCAAAACGCTTACAGGCGGAGCAACTGCGCGCCAGTGTGCAGATACGTGCTTTTGCCGATACGGCAAAGCCGGTCGTTTTCCCGCAAACCGCCGTGAAGACGCCGGTCGGGCAATCCCGTGCCATATTGCCGCCTTCAGCACCAGTGTTCACCCGCGAGGACGTCCGCTGGCTGATAGAACAGGATGTCAAACGGAGGGTGGAGGCGATATGCCGCCGACATCGCTGGAAACCTGTCTGGCAGGCGCAATCGGGGATACCGGATGTGACAGCGCAAATCGCTCAGGAGATGGCAGGTAACTTCCCATGAAGCTAACAGTGCAAGCACTGGCACAGCGTCTGAACGCACAGGTGGAGGGTGATGCAAACACGCTCATCACTGGAATCTCCTCCATTGAGTTCGCACAGCAAGGGGACGTGGTGTTTGCGGAGTCGCCCCGCTATCTGCGACTGGCGGAACACTGCCCGGCTTCGGCGGTCATCGTATGGCAGGACGCGCCTTCCATCGGCAAGCCCCTTCTGCGCGTTGATTCGCCCCGGCAGGCGTTTCTGGAGGCGCTGCGCATCTTCGCCCCCGAGCCGCAGCATCCGCAAGGTATCGACCTGAACGCCGTCATCTCTCCCGACGCCGACCTCGCAGAGGACGTCGCCATCGGCGCAGGGTGCGTGATCGAGGCGGGGGCGCGGATTGGTCAGGGTAGCGTGCTGTATCCGCTGTGCTACATCGGGCGGGACGTGCAGATAGGAGAGCAGTGTATACTGTATCCGAATGTGACGCTAATGCATGGTGTCAAACTGGGCAATCGGGTAATCGTGCATTCGGGCGCCGTTATCGGCGCAGACGGTTTTGGTTACGTCACGGTGGATGGCGTACACCACAAGGTACCGCACATCGGCACGGTGGAGGTTGGTGACGACGTGGAGATCGGCGCGAACGTGTGTATTGACCGCGCGAAAACAGGCGTGACCCGCATTGGCTCGGGCACGAAGATCGACAATTTGGTTCATATCGCGCACAATGTGCAGGTTGGAGAGAATTGCCTTTTAGTAGCGCAGGTGGGCATCGCGGGCAGTTCGCAGCTGGGGCGGTACGTGGTGCTGGCGGGGCAGGTAGGCGTTACGGATCACGTGAGTATTGGTGACGGAGCTATCGTGGCGGCGCAGTCTGGCGTCGCAGGCAACCTGCCCGGTGGTCAGCGTTATTTTGGCAGCCCCGCCCGCGAACATGCGAAACAACTGCGCGTGATGGCATTCGCCAGTCGGTTACCCGAGCTGTTCGAAAGGGTCAGGGAGCTGGAGCGAAAGCTGGGTTCGTCGTCGGAGGACAGAAATGAATAGGCAGTGCACGCTGCAGGAAGCGGTGTGTGTGGAAGGGATTGGCGTGCACACAGGCAAGCCGTGCCGAGTGACAGTGCGGCCTGCAGACGAGAACGTGGGCATCGTTTTTCGCGTGAGCGGACAACAGATCCCCGCGCTAGCGGAGTACGTGGTCTCTACAGACAGGTGTACTACTCTGGGTGCGGATGGGGTGCGCGTGATGACAGTAGAGCATCTGCTCTCCGCGATGGCAGGTGTGGGCATCGACAACGCGTACGTCGATGTCGACGGGGAGGAGATACCGGTTTTGGATGGCAGTGCCAAGCTGTGGGCGGAATGTTTCTATCGGGCGGGATTGCGTCAACAGTGCGCAGAGCGACAGCGCGTCCACCTCACGCGCCCAGTATCGGTGATGGCTGGCGACCGGGGGATTTGGGCGTTGCCGCACGCCGAGCGATTCCTCATTGCGACAGTGCACTACGACCATCCGCTGGTCGGTACGCAGGTAGCGTGGTTCCCTCTGGATAAGATAAACTATCTGGAGGAGATAGCGCCTGCCCGCACCTTCGGCTTCTGGGAAGAGGTACAGCCGTTGCTGGCACGCGGCAAAGCGCTCGGGGGGAGTCTGGACAACGCGCTGGTGATTTTCCCCGACCGATATAGCGCGCCCTTGCGCTTTCCGGACGAGGTGCTCAGGCACAAGGTGCTGGACATTATCGGTGACCTTGCGCTGGTGGGTGCGCAGGTGGAGGCGCTGTTCGTGGCAGTCAAACCCAGTCATACCCTCAACACCGCCTTTGCGCTGGCATTAAGACAGACGATACAGGGGGAATGAAAGATGATAGGACCTAATGGCGTTCTGGACGTGGAAGCGGTTCGCGAAATACTGCCGCACCGCTATCCACTGCTGCTGGTGGACCGCATTCTGGAGCTGGAGCCCGGCAAGCGGGCAGTGGGACTGAAAAACGTCACCATCAATGAAGAGTTCTTCAACGGGCATTTTCCGGGTCAGGCTATCATGCCGGGTGTGCTGGTAGTGGAGGCGATGGCTCAGGTAGGAGGCGTGTTGATGCTCTCTATGCCCGAACATCGCCACAAACTGGCTTATATCGGAGGTATCGACAAGGTAAGATTTCGCAAGCCGGTAGTGCCGGGTGATACGCTCATCACCGAGGTAGAGGTGCTGCGTTTTCGCGGCAGCACGGGCAAAGTGCGCGTGGTCGGGCGCGTCAACGGTCAGGTGGTGGCGGAAGCGGAGATGATTTTCGCGCTGGTGGAACGCCGCAAAAACGGCAACCAGGTGCCGGAACCCCAGCAAAACTCTGCCTTCCATGAGGGAAACAACCAGTGATGGGCATACAGACTATGGCGCATTCCAAGATTCATCCGACCGCCATCATCCACCCAACGGCGGAACTGGCTTCAGACGTAGAGATAGGTCCTTACAGCATCGTTGGCGCACATGTCTATATCGGCGAAGGAACTATTCTCGAATCACACGTGGTCGTGGAGAAGTGGACGACCATCGGTTCATATTGTCACATCTTCCACAGTGCGATTCTGGGTGGTCCTCCGCAGGACACGAAGTTCAAGGGAGAGCGCAGCTACCTGCGCATCGGCGACCGCAACATCATCCGCGAGTTCGTCACCATCCATCGTGCTACCGGTGAAGAGGAAGCCACCGTCATCGGCAACGACAACATGATTATGGGCTACGTGCATATCGGGCACAACTGCAAGCTGGGTAATGGCATCATCATTGCCAATCAGGCAGGCATTAGCGGGCACGTCATCGTCGAAGACCACGTGGTTTTCGGCGGGATGGTGGGCGTACATCAGTACACCCGCATCGGAAAGCTGGCCATGCTGGGTGGAATGTCCAAAGTGGTGCAGGACGTTCCTCCCTTCATGATGGTGGACGGGCGTCCTGCCGAGGTGCTGGACCTGAACACCATCGGGCTGCGCAGGCATGGCATTCCCCCTGCGGTGCGAGCGGGACTGAGGCAGGCATACAAACTGCTGTACCGCTCGAAGCTCAACATGTCGCAGGCGATTGAAGCCATCGAGGAGGAGGTGGAACCCAGCCCCGAACGCGATTACCTGCTGGATTTCCTGCGCAGTATCCGTAAGGGATTTGGTGGGCGTGCCAACGACCCGCGCGGTATGCGGTGAAAAGAGCGGTCAGCATTTTCTGTGTGGCGGGGGAAGCCAGCGGCGATGCCAGTTGCGCCTCACTGGTGCAGGCGGTGCGCGAGCGGCTGCCCAACGCGCACTTCTGGGGAGTCGGCGGGCGACTCATGGCAAAAGCGGGAGTGCAGCTGCTTTACGATAGCAGCCGGTGGGGCGCGGTAGGGGTGGTGGAAGCGTTGCGCGTTGCACCTGTGCTGTGGTTGGCACAGCAAAACCTGAAGCGCCGGCTGGCGCAGCAGCCAGCCGACCTGCTGGTGCTGGTGGATTTTGGCGCATTCAATGTGCCGCTGGCGAAATGGGCAAAAGCCAGAGGGATGAAGGTGTTCTATTACTTTCCGCCCGGTTCATGGCGCAGGTATCTGCCCCGGCGCAACGACCTTCCACACTGCACCGATTGCATCGTCACACCGTTCCCCTGGTCTGCCGAGCTGCTGAGGCAGGCAGGGGCAAACGCGCATTTTGTGGGACATCCGCTGCTGGACAGGGTAAAACCGTCGCTGAGCGAGGAACAGTTCTGCCAGAAGCTGCACCTGAACGCCGAAAGCCTGCGGGTGGGACTACTGCCCGGAAGCCGCCGGCAGGAGGTGCGCTTGTTACTGCCCATCATGCGCCGGGCGGCGGAACTGCTCGCCGAACGGAAGCCCAAAGCACAGTTCGTTCTCGCGCTCGCGCCGTCGGTGCAGGACAAAGAGGTTCAGCACGCCTTTGCCAGCTGCGCCGTGCCGTGGCGCATCGCCTATGAAATGACGTATGAGGTGATGGCATACAGCCACTTGCTGTGGTGCTGTTCGGGCACAGCCACGCTGGAGGCGGCGATACTGGGCACACCCATGATTATCCTGTATCGCGTTTCGCGGCTGATGGAGCTGGAATACCATATCCGTAAGCGGGCACTCAACCTCACCTTCATCGGCTTGCCCAACCTGATTGCACAGCGAGGCATTTGTCCAGAGCTGCTACAGCACTCCGCGACACCGCAAAACATCGTTGCCCAATCATTGAATCTCTTACCGGGCACCGAAGGGCACCGCCTACAACGGGAAGCCCTGCAAGAGGTAAAATCGGTACTGGGAGAGCCGGGTGCTACCGACCGCGCCGCGCACCTGCTCCTGAAGTGTCTGGAAGTGAACCATGCCGACCCGAGATGACAAACAACTTCAGAGAAGGTTGTGGCGAGACCTCAAGCCGCATCTGAAGTACATCATCCTCGGCTTGATATGCGCGGCAGGAGCGCAGATGATTACCCTGCGCATCTTCGCGCTCACCCGTGATGTGGTCAACGCCGCACAACTGCACCACGATGTGAGCCAGCTCAACCGCGTGAGCCTGGTTGTTATCGGCGCGTTCCTCATCAAGTTCGTTTTTGCCTATGGACAGACGTATTACCTCTCGCTGGCTATCAACCGCTTTACCATGCGCCTGCGCGAGAGGGTGTATGAGCACCTGCAGAGCCTGTCGCTGTCGTACTTTACCCATCGCCGCACCGGTGCGCTGATGTCGGTGCTGACCAACGACGTCAACGCCATCTCCAACGGCGGCACCCTGTTGAAAGATATGGTGGCGGCACCTATCGGGCTGATAGGTGGTCTGGTATGGCTGTTCGTCATTTCGTGGAAGCTGTCGCTGATTGCGCTGGTGGGTGTGCCGCTGATGGCGCTCATTATCCGCGCAATCGGAAGGCGTATGCGCTACATCGGTCAGCAGACACAGCTGCGACTGGAAGACGTGACAGCAGTGATGCAGGAAGCCATCGCCGGGGTGCGCACCATCAAAGCCTTTGCCACCGAGCCAAGGGAGATCCAGCGTTTCAAAGACCGCAACTACCTTTCATACCGTGCCATGATGGACGGCGTGCGCACCAGCGCGGCGCTGCGCCCCCTAATTGAACTCATTGGGGCAGGCGGAATCGCCTTCGTGCTGTGGTATGGCGGGCATCTGATTGTACAGGGCGAGCTGGACTTTGGCGGTCTGGGCAGTTTCCTGCTGACGCTGAACCTGGTAGCCCAGAGCATGCAGACGCTGGGCAGCATCAACGTCACCCGCCAGCAGGTGCTGGCAGCAGCGGAGCGCGTCTATCGCGAGGTGCTGGATGTTCATCCCGAAGTGCAGGAACTGCCGGGCGCGCCGCCAATGCCGCCTATCACAGGGCATGTGCGCTTCGAGGAAGTGAGCTTCGCGTATCACCGCGGCGGGCGTCTGGTGCTGGATAACGTCTCCTTCGAGATGAAGCCGGGCAGCGTGGTGGCAGTGGTGGGACACAGCGGCGCGGGCAAGACCACCCTCGCCGACCTGATCCCGCGCTTCTATGACCCCACCTTGGGACGGGTGCTCATCGATGGCATAGACATCCGCACGGTGCAGATAGCCTCCCTGCGCAAACAGATTGGTATCGTGCCGCAGGAGACCCTGCTGTTCGCAGGCACCATCCGCGACAACATCGCCTACGCCGACCCCGACGCCACCGACGAACAGGTTATCGAGGCGGCAAAAGCCGCTCACGCCCACGAGTTTATCCAGCGGCTGGAGAAGGGATACGAGACCATCGTCGGTGAGCGCGGGGTGCGCCTGTCTGGCGGTGAGCGGCAACGTATCGCCATCGCCCGCGCTATCTTGAAGAACCCGCGTATCCTGATTCTGGACGAGGCGACCTCCTCGCTGGACACCGTCTCCGAGGCGCTGGTGCAGCAGGCGTTGGAGGAACTGATGCGTGGGCGTACCACGCTGGTTATCGCCCACCGACTGAGTACGGTGGTCAACGCTGACCACATCCTGGTGCTAGATCATGGACGTATTGTAGAGCAGGGTACGCATGTAGAGCTGCTGGCGCGAGGAGGTGTTTATGCCCGACTGTTCCGCAAACAGATGGGCGAACAGGTCACTCAGGAGCTGGTAGCGCAAGGTGAGTAAGCGAAGCGAAAAACCGGGCTGGTGGCAGCAGTTGCGCCCGAAGCTGCTGGGTTTCGTCGTGTGGAGCCTCGCCCGCGCCATCGGCTTGAGCCTGCGCCTGAAGGTACTGCACTTCGAGCAGGTTCTGGAGCGGGTGAAAGAAGGCAAAGGAGCGGTGCTGGTAACCTGGCACGGGCGCAGTCTTATCCCTGCCAACGTGTTCAAAGGCAGAGGGTTCTGGGCGATTATCTCCCTCTCGCGCGATGGCGAGATTCAGAACCATATCTTCCGGCGGTTCGGCTTCCGTATCATTCGGGGTTCCACCGGGCGAGGGGGCATCCGCGCAGCACTGGAAGCCGCCCGGCGAGTCGCAGAGGGGGGTATTCTGGCTTTCACTCCCGACGGCCCTCGCGGACCCAGTCGGCAGGTACAGCCCGGTGCGCTTTTTATCGCCCAGAAGGCGAAGTGCCCCATTATTCCAGCGGGCGTCGCCGCTTACCCGTGCAAACTGCTGCCAACGTGGGACCGCTATATGATACCCCTGCCGTTCGCGCGTGGCGTGTTCATCTTTGGGGAACCTATTGACGTGCCCGAGGGCATCAGCGAACAGCAGTTCGAGCAGCTGCGACAGAAGGTGGAGGACGCCATCAACGCACTGGAGGAACAGGCGGAAAAGATGGTTCGGGAGAAGCGAGTGTGAGCCATGTTCAACGCGGTGTATAACCTCTTTCTCATCCTCACCTCCCCACTGTGGCTGATATACCTGCTGTGGCGCATCATCGTCAGGGGCAAATCGCGCGAGGGCTGGGGACAGCGACTGGGCGGACTGGCTGTGTCTCCGCAGGGACGCAGGGTGATATGGGTGCACGCGGTATCCGTAGGCGAGGTCATGGCAGCTTTGCCGCTTCTGCAGGCGATTCGCGAACGGCTTCCCCAGCATCACCTGCTGTTAACCACCCTTACCCCTACCGGCAACGCCACTGCGCGTCAGCAACTGGGCAAGCTGGTGGACGCGGTGGGTTATCTGCCGATAGACCTCCCCTTTGCGGTAGGGCGCGCCCTCAGACGGGTACGCCCCGACGCGCTCATCGTGATGGAGACCGAGCTGTGGCCCAACCTGCTGACGATGGCATATCGCCGGGGGGTACGCACGCTCATTGCGAACGGTCGCATCTCTGACCGAAGCCTGCCCACCTACAGGCGGTTCCGCTGGTTCTTCGCTCAGGTGCTGCGTTGTCTGGACGCTATCTGTGTGCAATCGGAGGAAGACGCCAGACGGTTTTGTGCTATCGGCGCGCCTCCGGACCGCGTGCATGTGGTGGGAAACACCAAGTTTGACCAGGCGGCGGTTGGAGCGCAGGATGTGCAGGCGGATATGCTACGTCGGGATTTGGGTCTTCCCGAAGGCGCGCCGGTGCTGGTGATTGGCAGCAGCCGTGCACCGGAGGAGGAGGTGATTATCGCCAACGCTTACCGCACGTTGCGTGAGCGTTTCCCGAACCTCTGCATCGTGTGGGCACCTCGCCATGTGGAACGAGCGGAGGCGATTGTGGAACTCTTGCAACAGCAGGGTTTTCGTCCATGGCGGCGCACGCAGGGAACCCCTGATACCGCCCAGCAGCAAATCGTGCTGGACACCTTCGGCGAGCTGGGGAAGGTTTACGCGGTGTGCGACGTGGCAATTATCGGCGGAAGCTTCGTGCCGCTGGGGGGACAGAACCTGCTTCAACCGCTGGCGCATGGCAAGCCGGTGGTGCACGGACCCTACATGAACAACTTCCGTGATGTGGCTGCGCTGGCGAAAGAAGCCCGTGTCGCATGGGTTACACAGGATGCTGGGGAACTGGCTCAGCGGGTGGCTGAACTGCTGGAGAATGCACCCTTGCGAGAGGAAGTAGCGCAGCGCGCCCAGGCGCTGGTGCGCGAACAGCAGGGCGCTTCACAGCGTATTCTGGATATCCTGAGTGCGCTACTCGAACTGGCGGGTGCGGAAGGCACCCGCCCCGACTGTCAATAGAACCAGAACACCCACCAGTTCTTCATCGGCCTGCCATCGTCGTCCTTCGAGCGGTTGTTCAGCCCCGGCATGTTCTGCCACCAGTACACCAGCCACCTGCCCATACAGTCGGGGGCGAGTTCGGCATAGCGATTCAGCACTTCGCACGTCCATGGTTTGGCAATGTCCTTGCCTCCGGGCGCGCTGCCGATGCGCCAGTCCTCGATGGTCGACATGACCGGTTCGGTGTTGTTCAGGTCATAGTGATGACGGGCGTTCGGTGGGAAATGCACGTTACCTCCGGCAGCCACGTAGTTCTCGATCTTCCATGTCTGTTTGCCGTCGGTAACTATCGCCGTATGCGGGTCGGGATAGCGGATACCTTTGCCCTCTCCCCACAGCGGGTAGAAGGAGTTAAAAGGCAGGTTATAGCGCTTGTCCAGGTCAAAACCCGCATACTCGTGGAAATAACGGGTGAAATAGGGAATCGCCCCGCTGTGCGCCAGCCCTTCCATCGAATGACCCAGATTCTCCATCGCGCAACCGATGCCCCGGTCGTGGTTGATGCAGTTGATGCGCACTGAACGGCCAGTCCACTTCTGGTCGGGGTCTCCGCCGTTTCCCGCCTGTACGTATTTGCCCGGAATACGACGGAAGCGTTCATCGTACACCGGCTTCAGTTCCACGCATTCCAGACACCGGAAGTCACCTGTGGCGGCGGCGGTGAACCACACCTCATGCACGTAGCCCCGGTCTACCAGCTCGTCCAGCCGGAGGAAACGTCGTTTGTTTTTCGGGTCGCGCACGCCGATATATTCGGCAAACTGTTCGGAAAAGAAGCCGCCATAGTCACAGTTGATGTCCGGCTCGCGCACATGAGGCTTGATGGGTGAACGGCGGCTGTTTTTCTCCTTGCGGTCGGGGTCGCGCAGGTCTACAAACCGCCACACCGAATACTGCAGGAAGGGCGGACTGTTCGGGTCTTTGTATCCATGGTAGCGGCTGGCTTCACGCATCGCGGCGATGAGCTGTTGTGCCAGCCGAAGGGGTTTCTCGGCTTCCACCTGATTCGAGAAGTTGATGAGCAGCACGCGCGGTCGCATCTGCCGGATGCGGTCGTGGTTGCGCACAATCCACGCATCCGAGTTGGCTTTGCTCCACCGGTTCGGCCAGACGGTTGGGTCGGCAGGGTCATTGAGCGGTTTGGGCGTGCCGTCCGGCTGGAAGTGGCTGCGCCAGTCGTCTGCTGTTGGCGGATATGTCCGCATGGTTTATTCTTCTCCTTCGCTGTGAATTGCCGTCGTCGCGCTTCCAGATGAACATTGAACAAATCCTCCCGCACTTCCTTCCCTGCGGACATGAGCCGATGATCGCACGCGGGACGGTGGATAACGTGCCTTTTGTCGGAGGCAGGACTCACACCGCGTACGAAGAATCCTCACCCGGGGGAGGTAAGCGACGATGAGAAGTTTGTGGGGGTGTGTGTTTGGGATGCTGGCACTGATAACCGCGTTTTCCGCTGCGGCGCCGAAGGGTGTGCCCGAGCCTGTGCTACCTCAGCCCTTCGGGGTGAACATCCATTTCACGCAGGCGAGCGAGCGTGAGCTGAACCTGCTGGCGGATGGGGGGTTCCGCTTTGTGCGGATGGACCTGTTCTGGCACGAAATCGAAAAGCAAAAGGGCGTTTACGACTTCTCGCAATACGATATCCTCGTGCGCGACATGAGTGCACGGGGCATCCGTATCCTGTTCATCCTCGACTACGGCAACGAGCTGTACGACGAAGGGCTGGCGCCCTACACCGATGCGGGACGCGCAGCGTTTGCCCGCTACGTGGAAGCGGCGGTGAAGCGCTACGCAGGCAAGGGCATCCTGTGGGAAATCTGGAACGAGCCAAACATCTTTTTCTGGCGCCCGAAGCCCAACGTGGAAGACTACGCGAAACTGGCGCATGTGGTGATAGACACCATCCGGCGTGTTGCGCCCGGCGAGCTCATCGTCGCGCCTGCCTCATCGGGCTTTCCGTGGGAGTTTCTGGAGCGACTGGGGCAACTGGGGGTGTTGCAGCGTCTGGACGCGGTGACGGTGCATCCGTATCGTCCCCACCTTCCCGAGAGTGCCAACGAGGACTACCGCCGACTGCGCCTGCTGCTTGACCGCTATAGCCCCCGCAAACACCTGCCCATCCTGTCTGGAGAATGGGGATACTCAGACATCTGGCAGGCTATGGACATGCAGAAGCAGGCGCGATACCTGCCGCGCCAGTGGCTGAGCAACCTGACCAGCGATGTGTTTCTCAGCATCTGGTACGACTGGAAGAACGACGGCGAAGACCCCAAAGAGCCCGAGCACCATTTCGGCACGGTATATCACGACCTGCGCCCCAAACCCGCATACATCGCCGCCAAGACACTCACCAGCACGCTTAACGGCTATCGCTACCTGCGGCGCATCGCCCTGCCGAACCCCGATGATTATCTGTTACTGTTCCGCAAGGGCGAGCAGCTCGCGCTGGCGGCGTGGACAACCGCTGACCCGCATCCGGTGACGCTAAACCTGCCGCGCGGCACGGTTCAGGTGGTAGACCTGATGGGAAAAACGCGAAGCATTGCGGTCAGCGGTGCGCCCTTTATACTCGACCTGACACAGGAACCGCAATATCTTCTTCTGCCCCCGCACGCCGATTTCAACCTGATAGGAGCGTGGTCGACTGTGAGACAGTTACTCACCGTGCGTGCAGGGCATACCCAGAACATCCCTGTTCAGGTACACAACCCGACGGGGAAAACGCTATCGGTGGTGCTGCGGGCGCGAGCCAATGGACAAACCCTGGGACAGGCGCGGTTCCGACTGCGGTCTGGGGAGAGGCGTGTGGTGAACCTGCCAGTGAAGGTGGAGGAACGCGGTATCCCCTATCTGCGCACCACTATAGACTGGGTGACGGACACAAGCGAGGTGCTGCAGACTGCCACCGTGTGGCTGTGCGTGTCGAATGTGCTGAATGTGCGAACCCTTCCACCGGTGAGGCGGCAGGTGGTGGCGGTTATCGAGAACGCTGGTGACGAAGCACTGCGGGCGACCCTGCAGATTCGAGCGGGTAGTTTGCAAGGTAACGCGCCGCTGAACCTCGCCAAAGGACAGCGCGAAATAACCGTGAGCGTGCAGATGCCGGAAGCATTGCCTCCAGACGTCCGCATCTCGGCACAGATTGTGGACGAAAAGGGTGTGATACTGGCGCGTTCGGAAGAGACACGATGGGTATCGCTCGATGCGGTTCGCCCTGATGTCACGGGCTGGCGGGCATGGGTGGACGGTGATGCCAAGGTGGAGGGCAAAGCGGAGGTGGCTATCACCGAAGCTCCAGAGCCTACCCCGCTGGGCGTGCGTGCTGCTGTGCGTCTGGACTATCGCTTCGGCAAGGGCTGGCGCTTCGCCTGTGTGAACCTGCCCCAGACGCTGCTACCCATCGAGGGCAAGCCGAAGGCGGTGGGCATGTGGGTGTATGGAGACGGCAGCGGCAACATCTTGCGCTGCCGAATCACCGATAGCACCGGGCAAACCTTCCAGCCCGATTACGGAGCCATCACCTGGAAAGGGTGGCGGTTTGTGACCATGCGGCTGGACGGCGGCTTCCCCGGATTCTGGGGAGGCGCGAACGACGGCGTGGTGCATTACCCCCTCCGCTGGGAGGCGGTGGTGCTGGTGGATTCCAACCAGCAAAGCGCGGAGAGAGACTGGAGCATCTATGTGACGGGAATAGCGCTGCAATATTAAGGGGGTGACCCTTCCTGAACGAGCCACACCTCCGCTAGTTGGCACCTGCCCCCCTCGACCATCTCGCAGATGTCAGGCAACTGCGGGTGTTCAACGCATCGTCCATCGTGTGCCGCGAACCGTTCGGTGTGCTATACTGAACGCGGAAGACATCATCCTATCATTGGGACAGAGCAAGGTGAACACGCACCATACCAGAGGCAAGCTGATTGTACTCTCGGGACCCAGTGGGGTGGGAAAGGATACGCTGCTGGAGCGTTTGCTGTCGCGTGTGCCGGGCGTGGTCAAGTGCCTCACAGCGACCACCCGCCCACCCCGTGAAGGCGAACGGCACGGCGTAGACTACCTCTTCCTCTCCGAACAGGAGTTCGAACGCTGGATTGCCGAAGACCGCTTTCTGGAGTACGCCCGCTATCATCAGGCATACTACGGCACGCCGCGCCATCTGGCGGAAGACCTGCAGGCGCAGGGACTGGACGTTATCCTGAAGATCGAGGTGCAGGGCGGTCTGCAGGTGCGCCAGAGGGTGCTAGAAGCGGTACTCATCTTCGTGCAGCCGCCCAGTCTGGAGGTATTGCGCCAGCGTCTGTTGAAGCGTGGTACCGATTCCCCCGAAGCGGTGGAGCAGCGGTTACGCATCGCCGAGCAGGAGATGCAGGCACTGCCCTACTACGATTATCTCGTCACCAACGATGACCTGGAGCAGGCGGTAGACCTGCTGCGAGCCATCATCCTCGCCGAGCGGGCAAGGATACCAAAGGGGTGAAAGATGTCAGTTTTCGAGGGAAAGCATATCTTGCTGGGTGTAACGGGTAGCATCGCGGCATATAAAGCGGCGGACATCGCGTCCAAGCTGACACAGTCGGGGGCGGAGGTGGATGTGGTGCTCACCGAACACGCCCGACGCTTCGTTACCGAGGTGACCTTCCGCGCCATCACGCGACGTCCCGTGCTGACCGACCTTTTCGACGAGCCGGAAGAGCGCCAGATCGCGCATATCCATCTGGCAAAGCGGGCAGACGTTTTGCTAATTGCCCCGGCGACCGCCAACATCCTCGCCAAGCTGGCAGTGGGCATCGCCGACGACCTGCTGACCACGCTCGCGCTGGCGACGCAGGCAAAAATGGTGATTGCTCCCGCGATGAATACCGTCATGTGGCAGCATCCCGCCACTCAACACAACGTCAGGGTGCTGGAGGAACGCGGAGCGCACTTCGTTTATCCCGCGGAGGGCATGCTCGCCTGTGGCGACGTGGGCGCGGGCAAGCTGGCGGATACACCGGTCATCCTCGCGGCAGTGGAACAGGTGCTGAACCCACCCCTGCGCGGCGTGCGCATCCTCATTACAGCCGGACCCACAGAGGAACCTGTCGACGCCGTGCGCCATATCTCCAACCCCTCCTCCGGCAAGATGGGCTACGCAATCGCCGCGGAAGCGGTGCGTATGGGTGCAGAGGTGACACTGGTGACCGGACCGACCCTGCTCGACCCTCCTGCAGGCGCGAAGACGATACGGGTGCGCACTGCACAGCAGATGCTGGATGCATGTCTGCAGGTGTATGAGGAGGTGGACGTGGTGATTGCCACCGCCGCGGTGAGCGACTATCGTCCGGCAGAGGTCTGGCAGGGCAAGCGCAAGAAGGGTGAAGAAGAATGGACAATCCGTCTGGTGCCCAATCCCGATATCCTGCGCACCCTCGGCGAGCGGAAGGGCAGGCACATTCTGGTGGGCTTTGCCGCAGAAACGCAGGAACTGCTGGCGAACGCGCAGGCGAAACTGCGCGAGAAGAACCTGAACCTGATTGCGGCGAACGATGTATCGCAGGAAGGCTCCGGTTTCCGCACCGACACCAACCGCGTGACCCTGCTTTGGGCAGACGGCAGGCAGGAACCTTTGCCCCTGATGACCAAGCGAGAGGTGGCTCAGCACCTGCTGCAGCGGGTGAGTCAGCTGGTGTGCGGGAGTGAGTAAATGGTAACCTCTCTTTCAAAGCCGTAATTCCTACCGCTTTTTTGCTCATTCTCGGTAAAAAGCAGGGTTTTGGCACAAATTATGCATATAAAGTAGCATAGTTGAATTCGAAACACGTTCTGGAATCCTGAAAGGAGGAAGCAGAGATGTTCTCCACACGGTTGGCAGCCTTGACAGCGGTGTGTCTCGCGCTATTCATTGCGCAGCAGACGGCAGCACAGAACTACAGCGTCGGCGGATACACGTGGGACATCACCAATGGGGTGAAGCGTGTACTGCCTGTGGAGCCGCCGCAGGTTAGCGGTTTTAACTTCAATGACTCCGAGTTCCTGAAAGACACCGACTTCGACCGCACGAAGACGCTCGGCTGGATGATGAGCGGCAGCAGTCCCACTGGCAATCCGCGCTTCGTGGAGCTGGGCAACGCTGTGGTGCGCAAGATTTTCCTCGTGGATTGGGAGGGCATGCGCCTGCCGAATCTGCCAGGCGAGGACTTCGTGCTGTATGAGGTTGGCTCACCGGGCGCACCGGAGGCATTCATGGTAGCGGTGCGCAAAAAGGGCGAGACCATCTTCAGCCAGTGGCGGTATGAGTTTGCCAACACCTTTACGGCAAACTATCTGGTGTTCGCAACCGCCTTTAATCTGGACGATTTCGGCATCGGGGAAGGTGAAAGCATTGATGCCATCCTCATCGCCAACCTGATCGACGCCGACCGCGTGGACAACCCCAGCGGGCAGGGCAACGTCATCCTCGGCGGGGGCGCTGGCTACGTGCCCGTGCAAGGGCCCCTGTCTGACACGCCGACCCAGCCCTATCAGTCTTCCCGATTCGACGCGGACATCGTGTACGTCGGCGTGCTGCACGACATCTTGCCGCCGGGCTTCGCGGTGAGCGGAACCGTCACGCTGGGCGATTTCGGCGGCGACGTTACACAGGTGCCGGTGGATGTGGAGATTCGCAAGGACGGCAGCGTCGTGCGCTCCGAAACGGTGAATCTGGACAGCGCGGGAGGCTACACGCTCACCAACGTGGAACCCGGCGCCTACGACATCGCCTTCAAAGCCAGCCACTGGCTGCGCGTGGTCGTTCCGGTGACTGTCTCTAACAGCGACGTTTCCGGGGTGGACGTGGTACTGACCAACGGCGACATCGACGGCGACAACGAAGTCACCCTGCTCGACTTCGGTGCGCTAGTGGCGGCTTTCGGCTCCATGCCAGGCGACGACAACTGGAACCCAGACGCGGACCTGGACGGCGACGAGGAGGTGACCCTGCTCGACTTCGGCGTGCTGGTGCAAAGCTTCGGCGCGATCGGCGACGAGTAAGCAGACGCCTGCAGACACATGGGGCATGATGCCAGTCATCATGCCCCTCTTTCGGTAAGATTTACTGAAAAAATGCGGGAAAATGCAGCTCTATGTGCTTTTAGCTATTGACAAACTCGTGCAGAGAGTGTAAAGTATAAATGTTCAGCGGTGCGGCAGTATTGTCAGACGCAGAAGTCCCCGTGAAAACTCTTTGCACGAAGAAGTCGCAACGACGCATCATCGAGTCATATAGATGTCCGACGCCCCCTCTGGCGTTTGACATATATACTGCTAAAATCCAAGGTCAGGAGGGTAAAACCAACATGAAACGACATGCGTTTACGCTGATCGAGCTGCTGGTAGTTATCGCGATTATTGCTATTCTGGCAGCCATCCTGTTCCCCGTCTTCTCACAGGCGCGCGAAAAAGCGCGGCAGAGCAATTGCCTGTCCAATGTGAAGAACATGAACACGGCGTTGCTCATGTACACGCAGGACTACGACGAGACGT
>Ga0209809_1000067_pt1 | contig 100045 bp, 72 predicted proteins | sample YNPMSTMetaG_FD_186172 | JGI IMG/M metagenome (GOLD analysis project Ga0209809, IMG submission 186172) | Anoxygenic and chlorotrophic microbial mat microbial communities from Yellowstone National Park, USA - YNP MS-T MetaG (SPAdes) (version 2) ...
CATATTAAAATTGAAGGAATAATAGATATTGAAAAAGAAATTGAAAGACTTGAAGTTGATCTTAATAAGCTTGAAAAAGAATTAAAAAAGTGTGAAGATAAATTGAACAATGAAGATTTTCTTAAAAAAGCAAAACTTGAAGCAATCGAAAAAGAAAAAGAAAAAAGAGAAGAATATTTAATAAAAATTAAAACAATAAAGGATAAGTTAAATTACCTTAGAAAATAAAAATTGAAAAAACTAAAAATATTTTAAAAGTAAAAAATATATAAAAAAAGATGACATTTTATTTTTCAAATGATTTTGAAAAACTTAAAAATAATTTTCTAGATATAATTTATAAAGATAAGAATAAAAATAATGATCTTTTTAATATAGATTATATTATAGTTCAAAATTATAATCTTAAAAAATATTTACAATTAGAAATTTCAAAAAAATATAATATTTTCTGTGGGTTTAATTTTGAGTACCTTGAAAATGGTATAATAAAACTTTTATTTAATTTAATAAAAGAAAATTTTAAAGAGGAAGATTTTAATGATGTTGTATTTTTAAATAATTCTGAAAATTTAATCTATCTTCAATTTTTGATAACAAAAATTATAATAGAAAATGATGAATTAAAAGAAGTTCTTAAAAATATTTATAATAATTTAAATATTGAACAATTCAAAAATAAAAGTTCAAAATATGTTTTTTTTTGGAATATTTCACAAAATTTAGTCTATTATTTAAGGGAAATTCAATATCATATTCCAGAAATTGTAAATTATTGGAAAGAAGATAAAAATTATTTTAATATTGAAGGGAAAAAACATAGTAGTAAATTATCTGATAAGAATAATGGGATATTAATTATTGAAAATTTATATAGATTGCTTTATAAGGAGATTTTAAAATATTTTGATAAAAATAAATTTGAAGAAAAGTTTATCCTATTTTGTGATTTTTTTTATCAAATTATAAGTAAAAGTACAAAAAAAGAGATCTTAGATCAGAATAGAAAAAATGTATACATCTTTGGATTTTCTCAAATGCCAAGATTTTATTTTCAAGTTTTAAGTTATCTTTCAAATTATTATAATATAAATTATTTCTTTTTTGATTTGGTTCATGACTATTTTGCAAAATTTTATAATAATAGTGAAGAAAATGATCTCTTAAATTTTGAAAATATAATTGAGAAATATTTTATAAATAATGTAAAAAATTTGGGAAATTTATATTACTATTTTACATTAAAAAAAGATGAAAATTTCTTTATAGAAGAAATAAAAGATGAAACTCCAAAACAGATAAAAAATCTCAATCTTCTTGAAAGATTAAAATATCTTTTTAAATATTATTACAAAATTAAAGAAATACCTTATTTATTAAAAAAAGAAAAACAAGATGAAAGTTTTCAGATTATTGCTTGTCCATCAAAGTTAAGGGAAATTGAGACAGTATATAATAGCATTGTATATAATCTTTTAAATGATAAAGAATTAAAATTAAATGAGATTGCAATTCTTGTTACTGATATTGATCAATATGTATATGAAATAAGAAATGTTTTTGATAGTTATGGTTATATAAATTATAATATTGTTGATTTAAAAGCAGAATCAGAAAGTTATTTATATAAAGCTTTGCTCTCTTTTTTTGATTTGATAGATTCTGAATATAATAGAGAAAAGGTATTAAATTTTATTTCAAATCCCCTTGTTGTGAGGAAATTTGATTTAAATCAATTTGAATTTGAAACTATTTGTAATATAATTGATAGATTAGGGATTTATTATTCTTATGATATAAATGATAAAAAAGATTTTTCAGAATTTAAAGATTCAAATCTATTTACATGGAGTTATGGATTAAAAAGGATAAGAGCAGGGTATATTTTTGGGAATTTTGATAGATATGATTATGAAAATTTGGAAGATAGTTATTTCAAAACTTATTTACCATATTCAGATTTTTATTTAAAAGATTTAAATAATCTTGATAAGGTAAATAATTTTCTTGAAAATTTATTTTCAATCCTTCTTGATATTAAAAAATTAGATAATATATGTAAAAATATAGATAATGAGACAAAAGAAGATTGTTATATTGAATGGCAAAAAATATTAAATAGATTTATCGATGATTTTATTTATATTGATGAAGATGATAATGTAGAGATTTCTTATAAGATTAGATTTCTTGAAATTGTTGATAATTTAAAAAGATTAAGTCTATTTGCAGAAAACCAATTAAGCTTTGATTTAGTAAAGCTTTATATAAAAGAAATTATTAGTAATATTGATTTTAAAAAAGGAAGTTATTTATCTGATGGCGTTGTTATATCAAAAATTATACCAATGAGACCAATTCCCTTCAAGATTATTTATATTGTAGGAATGAATGAAGATCTATACCCTAAAAATGAAATTTTAAATGATTTTGATTTAAGAAAATATGATAAAAACTATATAAGTAAATATGATTTTGATAATTATAATATTCTTGAAATTCTTTTTTTGACATCTAAAAAATTGTATTTTACTTATACTTCAAAGGATTTAGAAAAAGATAAGCTTATTTATCCTTCTTCTGTAATAAAAGATTTTGTATCTATTATAAATGATTTTATATTAGATAATTTTAAGATAATAGAAGTACCTATAAGTATTGAAGATTTTTTCCTATATAAATCTGAAGACTTAATGCAATATGATGATATTACAGATGTTTTTAAATTAACTTTAAATGAAAAGATAAAAAATATAAATAAAATAAAGAATATTATAAAAGATACTTCTTATAAAGATAATAAAAAAGTTTTAAATTTTGAATTATTAAACAACAATAAATTAATTTATTTTAATGAATTTTGTGATTATATAATAAATCCAAAAAAATTTCTTATAAAAAAGATATTTGATATTAATTTTGATGTCTCAGAAAATATTTTTGAAGTGGGAAATGAGCCATTTTTTGAAGAAAAATATGAATTTAATAATATTTTGAAAGATTTATTTAATAAATTTTTATATCTTGTTTTTTCTCAAAGACTATCTTATAATGAAATATTAAATAAGATAGAAAGTTTGAAAAATTTTTATAAAAATAAATTTGAAATTGATTCATATTTAAATAAAAAACCAGAATATTTTTATAGAGAGTTTATAAATGAAAAGTTGGATAAAGCAATAAAATTTTTTAAAGAAGATGTTCAAGATATTTTTAAAATATTTGAAATCTTTATTGAACAAAATAAAAAAGAAAATAAAGATAAAAACGAAAGTAATGAGTTAGATTATATTTATTATGAAAAGATTGTTTTTGATTTTATAAAAGAAGATAATATAAAAAGTTTTGAACCATATAAAATTGATGAGTTTTATATTAAGGGGGAGATTGAAAATTTAGTAAGAAAAAATAATATACTTATTTCTTTTGATTATTTTTATGATAAGAAAGATGATGATTATTTAATTAAAAATATTTTAAGAAAAATTTTAGGTTTTTATGTATATATACTTAAAAATAAAGATTTAAAAGAAAATAATTTTGTTTTTGATTATTGTATATTTAATAATGATTCTTTAAATATTTTTTCCTTTGACTGTGAAATATTTAATATTTTAGGAAATCTCCTTAATGATATGAATAATGATATAAAAGATGGAAAAATTTATAATTTTGATTTTGATATATTTTATAAAATAAAAGATAATAAAGAAAATTCTTTGGATATCAAACAACTTTTTGATAAATACAAAGATCAATTAAAAAATTATAATTATAAAAGTTTTAATACTCAATTTAAAATAAATTATGAAGATATTTTTTTAAAAAATCATTATTTAATTTCTTATGAAGATTTTGAAAAAAGATGTAGTTTTATAGATAAAATAAAAAATAAAATTGAAAAGATAAAATTTAAGAATTAAGAAAGAAAATTATGAATAAAGTTGAAAATAGAGAAAATAATTTTTATAAATTAAATATTGAAGATAAAGAGAATGTTTTAAATTTTTTAAAAAAACACTCGTTAATTGAAGCTTCAGCAGGTACAGGGAAGACATATACAATTGTAAAACTTGTAGAATATATAATCTCATATAATTTAGCTTTACCAGATGAGATTTTGATATTAACATTTACAGAAAAAGCAGCTGGGGAATTGAAAGATAGGATTTATAAAAATTTTGAAGAATTTTTAATCAAAATTAAAAAAAAATTAAGGGAAGATAATGAGAATAAAATTCAAATTGAAGAACAATATAAAAGAGTTTTAAATGCATTGATAAATATAAATAAATTTTCAATAAATACTATTCATAGTTTTTGTAATCAATTAATAAAAAACTATTATTTACATTTTAATATAAATCCTAATTTTGAACTTGTTAATGATAATGATATGATTAACGAAGCATTTTATTCATTTTTAAGAAAAGGTATATTTGAAATTTTTGATAATGATAAAAAAGATAGATTAAAAAAATTATTAGATTTATTTTTATTTGGTTCTTATAGTGTAATTGATGGAGAAAAATCAAAAAAGATAGAAATCAAATTTAAAACAGAAGAAAATATTTCTAATATAATAAAATATATAAATAAAATATCATACCTTTATCCTTATTTAATTGGTGATGATAGGATTAAAAAATATAGAGAAACTATAAATAATTTAAATGAAGAAGATTTATATAATAACGATGACAAAAAATTTAAAGATATCAAAAATTCATTTATTAATTTAATTTCAATTTATGTTCTTGAACTTGCTTATAAAATAAAGAGAAAAAAAAATTTGATCTCTTTTAATGATATGATACATGAGGTATTTTTTAAACTAAAAGATGATGAAAATTTTAAAAATACTCTTTCTGAAAAATTTAAATATGGTTTTATAGATGAGTTCCAGGATACAGACCCTATTCAGTGGGAAATATTTAAAAAGATATTTTTAAATAATGATAAAGAAAATATTTTAGTTTTAATAGGTGATCCAAAACAATCAATTTATTCCTTTAGAAATGCTGATATAATAACTTACTTTGAAGCAAAGGAAACAATAATAAAAAATGGAGGATATGTTTCTACCTTAACAAATAATTATAGATCTACAAAAGAACTTATTAATACTTATAATATACTTTTCAAAGGTGAAAATAATGACTTTTTTTATAATCTATCTGAAGAAAATAAAAGAAATGATAAAACTAATAATGAATATGATGAAGATCAATTTGATTTAAAAATTACTTATAATGATATTGAAGCTAAAAGTAATAAATACGAAATAAAAGTTGTTGATAATAATTCTGATTATAAAGATTATTATGGCTTATATTTTGTAAAAATAGATGGTATAAATAATAATAATGATGGTGAGAAAAAATTAAATAGTGAAGAAAGGAAGAGGATATTCTTAAATTTTATTGGTAGAACAATTTTGGATCTTATAAATGGGAAATATTTTTTAATTAAAGAAAAGGAAAAAGATAATGATTTTAGAGCAATTAAACCAAATGAAATTGCAATTCTTGTTTCATCAAGAGATGATGCTACTTATATTCAAAAATATCTTTTTGAAATTTATCGAATAGATACAAATTTTTATAAAAAAAATCTTCTTTTTCAAAGTGATGAGGCAATAAATGTATTATATCTTCTTGAATATTTATCAGATCCATCTAATATAAATAAATTAAAAAGAGTTTTGCTTACTGATTATTTTTATTTTGAAGAAAGAGAAAATGGAGAAAAAATAGATTTAAATAAAATAATATCTGAAAATAAAAAAATACAATTTTTTCTAGAAGAAGCAAAAAAAAATGATGTTATTGAAACTCCATGGTTATCATTAAGTTATTTTTATAAGATTTTGAATCTTGAAGATAATATTTTCAAGGTTCATAAGCACAACTGTTTGAGAATTTTAACAAATTATAGACAGATTTGTGAAAAACTCGAGTATGTTGCATATAAAGAAAAATTAAATTTAAATATGCTTAAATATAGACTTATTTCTCTTATTTATAAAGATAAAGAGGAAAGCATTGAAGAAGATCTTTTCAGAATTGACTCACAATTAGATAAAGTTAATATTTTAACTATTCATGCATCTAAAGGTCTTGAGTTTCCAGTTGTTTTTGATTTTGGAGCATTAATAGAACATAGGAATAATAAATCATTTTATTATAGAAATAAAAAAAATTATTATATAGATATTGAATCGGATTTTGAGGATAAAATTAAAATACTTAAGTTACTAGAATACAGAAGATTACACTATGTTGCTATTACAAGAGCAAAATTATTATGTTATGTTCCAATATTTAAGAGTGCACGAACAAATAAATCCTTGTCATATCTTATAAATAATTTAATTTTTAATAGCAAAGATAGTAAAGTTAATAAAGATAAAATAAATAAGATAAAAAATGAAAGTATCATATATTTTTCTTTAGGAGATAAATTTAATAATAGAGAAAATGTTTTAAATAATTCAGAAATCAAAAGAGAAGATAATCTTATATTTAAAAATACAGATGAAGATGAGGTTAATTTTGAAGAATTAGATCCAGCTTTATATAAGCAATTTAATAATAGACAGATAATAATAAGATCTTTTTCAAGTTTACATAAAAGGTCAGAAATAGATTATGATGATATAAATGAGATTTTAAAAAAGATAGATGATGAAAAGTATAATGATGATATAGAAGATGATAATAAATATATTCTTCCAAAAGGAATGTATACAGGTTTGCTTGTTCATTCAATACTTGAAAATATTGATTATCAAAAAGGACTAGATTCTATTAATCTATTAAAAAATATTAATATAGATTTTGATAAAGATAAATTAAATAATTTTGAAAATAAAGATTTAAAAAAAATAATTTCAATATTTAATTTTTATTATGGTAAAGAAACAAATAGAATTGAAATTTTCAATAGTTTGATTTCTCTTCTTGAAAATATTTTAAATTTAAATATCCCTGAGATTTATATTTCTATAAAAGATATAAAAAGAAATAATAGATTAAATGAATTTGAGTTTTTATTTAAAGAAGATAATTGTTTTATTAATGGTTTTATAGATATTTTATTTAAAAATGATTTGAATGATAAATACTACATTTTAGATTGGAAAACAAATTGTCTTGGAGGAATAAATCCTAAAGAACATTTCAATAAAACATATTATCTTCAGGCTTATATTTATGAGCAAGCTTTAATAAAATATTTGTCAAATTTTTTATATAAAGATGAAGATATAAAAAAGATTTATGAAAAATATTTTGGTGGCATTGTTTTTTTATATGTAAGAGAAATTGGTTCAAGTATAAATAATAATGGTATTGTATTTCTTGCCCCTGATTTTAATAGATTTCTCAGTTTTAGTGAAATAATAAAAAATAATATAGAGCACAAATAATAATTTAATTTAAAAGTTTATAAAATTTAATTAATTTATAAACAAAATATTATAAAGTGAATTTAAAATGGAAAAATTTTTAATAGAGAATTTAATAAATTCATTTCTAGAAAAAGAAAATTTAATTTTACCTTATGATTTTCAAAAATATTTGATATCTGATCTTGCTCTTTATGGAAAGATAGAAAAAGAGGATTTTGATTTATTTTTAAAACTTCTTATAAATTTATTTGTAAAGATTTATAATGGTTCAACAGCTTTTAATATAAATAAAAATGATTTTGATATAAAGGAGATTAAAAAATTTTTTAATAAATATAATAATATATTTAGTTTTGCTGAAGAAAATAAAATAACTCCATTTATTTTAAGAGAGATCGAGTATAATAATGAAAAGATATATTTTTTGTATAGATATATTGATTATATTTTTGAAATTGAACTTGAAAAATTGATTTCTGAAAGATTAAAAAATAAATCAGAGGGGGATAAAAATTATTTTTTATTTATAACAGGTGGACCTGGAACAGGTAAAACAACAAAGGCTTCTTTATTAGTTTATGAAATTTATAGAGATCATTTGAATAAAGGGAAAAATGATATTAAAATAAAAGTGTGTGCCCCAACAGGAAAAGCTACAAATGTTCTTTATAAAAGTATTTATAATAATATAATAGATAAATTTAATGATAATAGGATACTTGATAAAATTGAAACTTCAACTATTCACAGATTATTAAACTATAATTTTAAAGAAGATAGATTTAAGTTTAATAAAGATTATAAAATTGATGCAGATCTTATTGTTGTTGATGAAGCTTCAATGATAGATTTAAAACTTTTTAAGAGTTTTTTAGAGGCAGTGGACAAAAATACAAAGCTTATTTTTATTGGTGATAGAGATCAAATTCCTTCAGTTGAAAATGGAAATGTTTTTGCTGATATTATAGAAAATGATAAAATAGATAAAGAAGAACTTATACAACAATATAGATTTCCTCAAGAAATAAGTAAAATAGCAAATATTATAAAAAGAGGGGATTTGATCTTAAAAGAAAAAAACGGAGATATTAAACTTGAAGATTTTATATATTTAAAAATTGATGATATTGAAAAATATTTTAATAAAAGTGAAAAAGGTGTATTTTTTATTGATATTTCAAATAAAAATCAAATTTTAAAATTAATTAATATAATTGTAAATAATTTTAAAGATAAATTTGATAAGATTGCAATTTTAACTTTGACAAATGTTGGATTTCTTGGAACAGAAAATATAAATAATATTATTTTAAGATATTTTAAAAAATTAATAAAAAAGATACCTATAGTTATAACTGAAAATGATTATGTGAATAATTTATTTAATGGTGAGATAGGTTATATAGAAGATTTTTATGAAAATAATAATTTTCGTAAAAAAGTAAAATTTGATGAGGAGAGAATTTTTAATTTAAACATTATAAAAGCTTATAAATATGCTTTTGCTCTAACTGTCCATAAAAGTCAGGGGAGCACTTATGATACTGTTTTTTTTATTCTACCAGAAGAAGAGCAGATTAATTTATTAAATAGAGAGATAATTTATACAGCTATTACAAGGGCAAGAGAAAAAGTTTTTATAATAGGTAAAAGTAAGGTTTTTTTTCAAGGGGTAAAAAACAAAATTGAAAGAGATTCTGCAATAAAATTTATAAAATTAGATAAATAAAATAATAAAAATATCTTAAAATTTCACATTAAGGTTTAGGGAAACATTTAAGAAGTTTTTGTTTAATATTGTAAATTCAGATAGTTTCTCTTTATCAAAAAGTGGATATAAAACAAATCTTATATCAAAGGAACTACCTGTATCTATTTTTATTGAAAAATCAAAAAAGAAAATATAATTTGAGAAATTATGGTTAAAGAATATTGACCCTTTTATGTTTAAAAAAGGATCAGGAATAAATGATAATGAAGGAAGAAAGAGAATTCCATTTTTTATTATTGGTATGTTTCTATTTATTTTTTCAATATTGTTTGAAAAAATAAAGCTTATAGTCTGACTAAATTCGTAATCACTGAGATTTAAATTTGTTTTATATATAGCTAAATCAAAAGAAAATAGATTGAACTTTTTTATTAATATCAAAAATAACTCATAATTTTGGTAAAAATTATCATTTAAATTTTCATTATAAATTTCATCAAAATTTTTGTGGAATTGGAAACCAAAAGTTATATTAAAAAATAGATCAAAGTTAATATCAGCTCCATATCTTATATGTTTAAATTTACTATCATAAATAAAATAGATATTATTATTAAAAAGAGAAAAAGGTATTGATGTTTTTGAAAATATTATAAAATCATTTTTTTCAAAATAATTTAGTCTAATACTTTGTTTGAATCTTTCAAAAAATATATTTAAATTTATTGATAGATTTTTTGAATCTAATCTATTTGCCTGATTAAAAAATACAAATCTTAAGTTGAAAGGTTGAAAAATATCAATCTTTGATAATGAAATTAAAGGTAAGATTCCAATGTCAATATAAATATTATTAAAATAAATTGTAAAATAAATCTGTTCGAAATCTATAAAAAAATTTTTATTTGAATATAGTGATAAATAGTAGTTTTGAACAGCTCCAATATTTAATAAAGAAAAAAATTTTATTATATTTCCATTGTATATTGTTTTTATTTTTAGTCCTTCAATTGTTCCAGAATCAAAATTTAAATTATTAATAGGAAAAAAATTTTCAGGTTTTTCTAAAATAAAAAATGAAAAAGAAAAATATGATTCAAAGAAAAGTATATTACTATCAGCTCTTACTGTAAGAGGAAAAAATAAAGAATAAACTAAAAAGATTATAAAAAAAATTATAAAAAGAATTATAGATGATTTAAAAATATACATACTTTTTTTCATAATTTATTATAATTTATATAAATTTTGAATAATAAAAATATTATCATCAATATTTATATCAAAACTTGCCTTTGTAATTTCAAAGATAGTAAAATAATCATCTCTTTTTGCATCTTCTATTAAAGTTAATGTGGGATAGAATCTATTTCCAAAGTTTTTATAGTTTTTAAATTTTATAACTTTAATTTTTCTATTTGCAAGATCAAAATAAGATACATCATTTAGTAAAAGAGTTGAGTAATCTATGAGTAATTCCTGTTTAAAATAGGCCACATTTTTTGTTTTTGCAATAAGGGAAATAGATAAATATTTATTGTTGTTAATATTTAAGAAATTGTAGTTTTCAACATCATAAATATCAAGTAATTTTTGATTTGAGGTTATATCTTCATATGTTAAATCTGATCCCATAAAACTTTGTTTTAGCATTGCTCCTGAAATTGTTATTATATCATTTGCTTCTGGAAAATAAATGTAAAGCACACCGTCTTTTTTCAAATATTTTACATTATAATCTTCTTTATTTGTAAATTTGATAAAAAAATTTGTTCCTTTTGCGTAAAGTTCAAAGGTTTTAATTTGAGTTTGTTTTCCTCTTTTAATCTCTATTTTTCCTTCATAATAAACAGAATTATATACAAGATTTTTATCGATTTTTTTTATAATTTCTATAATTTCATCTTTAGAAATGTTTTGAGAATTTACTCTTAAAAATAAAAAAAAATTTAAATTAATTAGAAAAAATAATAAAAATAAAATATGTTTATATTTTTTATTTATCATAATAAGCTCCTTTAAAATTTTATAATTTAAATTTTTTATTTAATTTTAATTTCTAGTTGAAATTAATATTATAAATGTTTTAAAGCTTCTGTTGGGTTTAAATTTTTTGCATATCTTGAGGGTATAATTGTTGCAACAGCAGGTGCTAAAATGCTTAAAACTATAGTCCAGAACAATATTTTCAAAGATGCATTTGGTCTTATAATACTTTCCATAAGAAGATCAACATTATTTAGAAATCTTGAAAAATCGATTCCATAATAATTCATAAGATATGTTAATAAATAACCAAAGATTGCTCCGGGAATTCCACCAATCATACCAATTATTGTTCCTTCTAAAATATTAAGTAAAAATATCTGATTATCTGAAAAACCTAAAGCTTTTAATGTTCCAATTTCATTGATTCTTTCAAAAATATTCATCATCATTGTATTAATAATTACAAATGAAGCAAAAAAAACAATTCCAAAAAAAATTATAAACAAAAATTTTTCCATTATTTTTAATGTGTTATAATATGCCCCCATTACTTCATAAAATTTTTGAGAGATGATGTTGTTTTCTTTAAAATCATTTTTTAAAAAAATATTGTTTTGTAATCTATTGAAAACTTCGTCTGTATATCTATTATCAAAAAATAATAGAATTTGTGAAGCATAGTTTTCATCTAATTTTACAAGTTCTTTAGCATCATTTAAATTCATAAAAATAGTTGAATTATCCAAATAACTAACTGCAACCCTTACTATCCCTTTTACTTTATATTTTCTTGCATTTAAACCTCCATAAAAGGTTTGAGATGAAATTAAAATATAATCATCAATATTTACTTTCAATTTTTTAGCAAGACCAGAACCTATTATAATTTCATTTTTATTTAAATTTATACTTCCTGAAATAATATTTTTTTCAAAATTAAATCTCTCTTTCTCTTTTTCAAATTCAAAAGAGAATATTTGAACAAAATTAGTTTTATCGAGTTTGCCAGCAAAACCATAAAAATTAAATCTCTCAACTATTTGGAAATTTTTTAAATATCCTTTTTTATCTTTAAAAAAATGTTCTAATTGCTCAAATAATAAATTTTTTAAATTTTTACTATCACTTATAAAATAATCAACAGGTAAAAATTTTTCATTTTTTAAATAATCTTTATTTATAAATTTTATATTTCCTGTCTGGTAATTTTTATATGAATTAACAATATTATCTATCATTCCATATATCCAGCTATATCCTATAGCTACAATTATTGCTGCTACAAATATTGAAAGAGAACATATAAGTGATCTCTTTTTGTTTATAAATATATATCTTAAAGGTATTTTTAAAAATTTCATAAGATTTACCCCTTAAATAATTTTTATTAAAAGATATTTAAAAAAATATTTTGTTGTCTTATTGAATCTTTCTAAGTATAAAAGCTGGTTCCAGTTTAGAAGCTCTTTTCACAATGGATCTTGTAAAAAAGTAAGGTAATAAAATACCTAAAAAAAGAGATGTAAATATTGGTTTTATATTATATGTAGAATAAATAATGGATTGAGTATTAAAGCTACTTAATTGAGAAGGATCGATCATTTTTGTTAAGTCCATTCCATATTTATATGGGAAATAGTTAATTATTAGTCCTAAAATTATTCCTGAGATGCTTCCTAAAATAGATATTAATAAAGCTTCCAAAGTAAATAAAAAATTTATCTCTTTCTCATTAAAACCTATTGCTTTTAATGTTCCAATTTCTTCCATTTTCTGGTAAACAGAAAGTGTCATTGTATTTATTATTCCTATTATTGCTATTATTATTAAAAAGATAAATATATTTGAATATTTTGATTTTGCTTTTGTTAATTGTAATATATCTCTTCCTTCCTTTTCCCAGTAAGTGATATAATTTTCATTGATATAGGATTTGATTATATTTATATACTTTTTATCATTTTTAAAATTGTCAGTTTTTATTGCAATTTCTGTTGGAGAATAGACTTTAATTAAATTTGATGCTTCAGAATAATCTATAAGAACATAATTTGAATTTATTGAAATATCTGGAGCATCAATAATACCATCAACAATAAATAGAGATGAATTAAACATTCCATCAACTGTTTTTGTTGTAATTATGATAGGATCTCCTAAATTTAAACCTAAATCATTATATATATTTTTTCCTAAATAAATTCTTGGAAAATTTTTTAATGCTTTTTCATTATAATTTTTATTATTATTTCTTATAATATAATTTGTAAGTTCAAATGTGTTTTTATCTTCAACAAAATCAATGCCTGCAACTATTACAGGGGTCATTATCTTATTATATTCAACTACTCCATAAAATTTGATTCTTTTTGATATACCTCTTATAAATTTTAAGGAATTAATTTTTTCTATAATATCCTCATAATTATAAATAGGATAAATTTGATTTAATTCTTCTTCATTATAATCTTTGCTTAATATTTTTATATTTGCTGTTTGCAAACTTATAAGAAGTCTAACAGCATCTTGCTCAAATCCAGTTAGAAGTGAATCCATTAAGATATATAATGCTATACCTATAGAAAGAACAAGAAAAGTAAGAATTGTTCTTTGTTTATATTGAAGAATATTTTTAAATGCAAATTTTATTAAAAATTTTCTCGAAATTTTATAATTTTCTTTTTCTATCATAAAGAAACCTCTCAATCAAAAATTATAAATTACTGTTTTATTATTTTTCCATCTTCTAGATATATTATTTTATTAGCAAGTTCCATAATTTTGGGGTCATGAGTAGAGAAAACAAATGTTGTACCATATGTACTATTTAAATTTTTCATAAGATTAATAATTTCCAGTCCATTTTTATGATCTAAATTTGCTGTAGGTTCATCTGCAAATATTATTTCTGGATTTTTTATTAAAGCTCTTCCTATTGCAACTCTTTGTTGTTGTCCACCAGATAATTCATTTGGTAATCTGTTTTCTAAACCACTGAGGCCAATATCTTTTAAGATTTTTATTACTTTATCTTTTATATCTTCTGGGTTGTAGTTTAAAAGTTCGAGTGTAATTGCTATATTTTCATAGACAGTAAGAACCTTTATTAAGTTAAAACTTTGAAAAATAAATCCGAATTTCTCTCTTCTTAAAATTGTAAGTTTATCTTTTTTTAATTCATTTATTTTTGTGTTTAAAAAATAATAATTTCCATTTGTTGGAGAATCAATACATCCAAGAATATTTAATAAAGTAGTTTTGCCAGACCCAGATGGTCCAACAATACTTATAAAATCTCCCTTATTTATATTAATTGAAATATTATCAAGAGCTTTTACCTGCTGATTTCCTGATTGATAAATCTTTGTAATATTTTCAAGTTTTATAAAATTCATAAATCCTCCATCATATAAATTTTAATTAAAAAATTCATGATTTCATTTCATACAAATAACAGAATTGAAATAATATTAATAAATTTAAAGCAACAAAGTTAAATTATCTTAATTATAGTATTTAAATTGAATAATTCAATAAAAAGAATTAAATAAGTAATAAATTAATAGAATAATTAATTTAATGCGAATTCATTGATATATTACTTGATTTCTTCCATTTTCTTTTGCTTTGTATAGATTCAGATCAGCTTTTTTGATTATTTCTTCAATTAGTTTACCATCTGAAGGATATTCTGCAATACCTATACTTATTGTTATTTCCATTTTATCACCTAAAAGTTTAGTTTCTTCAATTCTTTTTCTTATTTTTTCTGCAATCTTAAAAGCACCTTTCTTATCTACATTAAACAATACAGCAATAAGCTCTTCACCACCAAATCGACATGTTAAATCACTTCTTCTTATATTTTCTTTTATTATTGAAGAAACTTTTATTAATATTTCATCTCCTTTTTGATGACCAAATGTGTCATTAACTTTTTTAAAATGATCTATATCCATATATAGTAATGAAAATTGTTTTTTACTTAAATTTTCCTCACTTAAATAACTTGAAATTTTTGTGTAAAATACATTTCTAAGATAGAATTTAGTAAGATGATCTTTTAAATATTTTTCTTCTTCATTTTTACTAAAATAAAAATTTGAAATTAATATTTGTAAAAGTTTAAGGTTATCAATTTTATAATTAAATTTTATATTGTTTTTTTTATCAAAATAAAGATAACCATAAAATGGATTAGATAAATATAATGTTGTTGATTTTCTTTTATTTTCATGGATGATATTATTTGATACTTTTATTGGATCAAATATTGGAATTAATAATACTGATTCCACAAGTTCTTCTTTTTTAATTGAATATTTTTTGTATATTATGGAAGTTGTTTTAAGGATATCATTTTCAGGTATATATGATGGTTCTGAAGAACCATAAAAATTTTCATCAAAATATAATGTAAACTCTTTTTGTAAATATATTTCTTCTTCAAGTCCATCTTTTAATTTTAGTTTATAAAAAATTGCTCTATCAAAATTCAATTCATTTATAATAATTTTTGATATTTCTTTTAAACCATTTTCAAGATCTAGAGAAATTGAATTTATTATTTTTTTTTCGAAATTATTAAAATCAAATTTATTATAAAAATAAGATTCTCTTATGGAATTTGGTAAAATACTTTTTATATTAGTATTTTCGATTTCTTTTTTTAATAATTCATAAATATAATACCAACTAGTTTTCTTAATATATTCTTCTTTATTATAATAAAGTTTTTGCTTATTGTATAAAAAATTTGCAATTGATAAATATTTTAATAAAAGAGGGTCTTTTTTATTTATAAGTATTATTGTTTTCAATATTAAAGCTAAGAAATCTAATATAGGTATATCTATTTTTACCATCTCAAATAATTTTTTATTATCATATGTTGAAAGGAAATTTTTATTCTCAAGGTTATTAAGTATTAAAATAATTTGTTTAATAGTTTCCTCTTTATTTTTATCTTTTGCACTATAAAATATTGATATAGAATCTAGAAGAATAATTATATATTTTTTGAAAAGATCTTCAGAGATATTATTAATAAAAAAAGATAAGGCAAAATAAAAAATATCTTGATAATTATATGAAAATAACATTTTAAGATTTTCAGAGATTTGATCTATTCTTTCATCAGTAAGGTCAAATAAGTTTATTTCATAAATATTTTTTATTATAAAATATAAAGTTTTATTTTTTTCATTTTGAGAAAATGGATTTTCAAGCTCTATGAGTTTTTCATAATATTTTTTTAAATTTTCAAAATCTCCTATCTTAAAAATTGTATAAAAAGCAGCAATTGTGGATAATAGAAAATTTTCATTTGTAACAATATCAAGCTGTTCAAAAGTAAAAATATATTTATTATATTTTTTTAATAATAGTTTCATTTTAAAAGGGGTTAAATATTTACTTAAATTATATAGTAGGACCAATATTATTTTTTTATCATTCAAATAGGTTGCATATTTAAGTGCTTTTAAATAATATATTTTCTTTTCCTGAATATTTTCAGAAATTGCTGCAAAATTATTTGATGTTCTTGGGATTAAATTGGTAAGATTAAATTTCTCACTTAAAATTTGTGCTTTATTAAAAAATTCTTTTAATTTTAAGTTATCATTTTTCTCATAATAATAATAGATTCCTAAATTAATATAAGTGCTAACCAAAATATCATAAATTTTATATTTTTCGGATAAGTTTTTTGCTTTATCATTATAAAGAAAGTATCCTTCTAATTCTTTTTTATTAAAAAAAATTTCTGCATAATTAATATAAGTTTTGCATAGCAAGTAAACAAGGTTATTATTATTAAAATCATTATCTTTTTCATATTTATCTATTATAGTATTAATAATATTTTCAAGATTATGAAAATCGGATTTATGATAAAAATATTCAAGTAAAAAAATAAAATAAAAGATTTTTTCATCTTCCTCAAGAATATCATTAATTTTTAACAATTCATTATAAACATAATCAAGCTTTTTTGTATTTAAGTTTATAAGAAAGAGTCTTCCGAGAATAAAATATTTAGCAAAAATTATTTTTGTGTTATTTGATTCTATTTTAGTTAAAAAAGATTCCTTTTTTTCGAAGTTAAGATTAGAATTATATACCCATAAAATTATTAATAGTTTTAAAAAGTTTTCATCTTTTTCATATAAAAAATTTTGTTTTATATTATCATAATTATTTATTATTTGATTGAAGTTTATTTGTAAATATTTATTAAGATTTTCGATATTTTCATTGGACTGTGCAATATAAAATTGAATATTTTTGAATATATTTTTATAAAGATAATTAAAAGCATTACTATAATTTTCTATTAAGATGTGGAGTTTTATAATGTAAAAAAATAGATTTAAATTTTCAGATTCTATTTTATTATTTTCTATTTCATTTAAAATTAATTTTATTATTTTCGTTTTCAAATTATAATTTTCTATTATTTTATAAAAAATAGATTCATATAAATTGGTATTTAAAGAAATATTGTTGTCATTAATAAAAAAAATAGTGTCAATTTTTATCAAATAATCTATAAAAAAATCTAGCTTTTCAGCTTTAATGTTTAATTTTTGTATAGCAATATTTTTAATAAAATCAAGATTTATAGGATATCTTATATAATAAAAAAGATAAATTAGATTAACATAATCATAATCATTTAATATTTCTTCATCTATTTGTATATTTTCACTTATTAATTGATTTAAAGAATTTTTTTCAAAAATAATTTTATTATTTAATGAAATATTTTTAATAAACTTAATTATTTCCTGAAATTTCAAATTTAAAAGTAGATCTTGATCCATTAAATTTAATTTTGATATGGTTTCAATAAGGTAATGTTTATAATTTTCATAGGCTAAGCTTTTATCAGGATTTAATGTTATAAAATCTTCATTTTCAAATTTTGTTAATTTATGTGAATTAAAAATAAAAGAAAAGTTTTTTGAAGATATATTACTTATAATGTTTTTAACGAATTCTATTTTTGAATTGCTACAATGGTCATAGTTTTTGAAATATATCATTATATTTTTATTAAAAGATATTTCTTCGAAAAAAGAGATAAAGAAAATGAAATAATCTTTCAAGTTTTTTTCAAGCCCATTTTCAATAAAATCTTTAATTTTTTTTTCAATTAGAGTATAGTCTATATTTTGTTTTTTATATTGATTTAAAAAAATAAATAAATTGTTTTCGAATGATTCATTTAAATCAATTATATATGTATTTACATAAAATAATTTATTTAAATGAAATATAAAATTAAATATTATTTCAAAAATTTCATATGGAGTCTTTAAAAAATTTATAATAAATGGTTTATTTCTTTTTTCAATTTTTTCTACAACTTCTATTATTTTTTTTCTGATTTCATCAACTAAAATAATATTTAAAAAATTTTGTAAATTATATTTTTTAAATACCTCTTTATTAAAATTTATTGGGTTGAATTCTTCTGAGAAAATTGTTTTATATTTCGAAATATCATCTTGAAATGTTGATTTTGGCTCAAGATCTATGAAATAAATCAAATTATCCTTTTCTTCTATAATTATGTTTTTACTATTTAAATCCCCATGATGTAAATTTAATCTAGAAAAAATAGTTAAAATTACTTTTATTTTTTCTTTTATATTATTTATTAAATTATCAAATTTTTGGTCATTTTCTGTTGAATTTAAAAAATGATTTAATGTTTTTCCTTCAATATATTTCATTGTATAAAAATAATAATTTGTAGAAATATTTTCCCCATCAATATTTATAACCTTATCAAACTCATATATTTCTGGAACAAAAGGAAGAGGAAAAAATTTTAAAAATATGAATTCATTTTTAAAGTTTGTAATTGCAAGTTCATTATGTCTGTCAAAATTATAGAGTTTAAGAGCTTTTAATGGAAAATTTTCATCTTTGATATCTTTAACTTTGTAAATATAACCAAATTCGCCTTCACCTATTAAAGATAAAATTTCATATCTTTTATTAATTAATTGCATAAATCTTTAATATAATAACTTAAGTTTTCTTAATAATATTTTTATATTAATTTTTTGTTTTTTCAAATAAAAAATAGAACATAAAAAATAAATTACAAATAGTTTATTTTTAATTGAAATAAAAATTATAAATATTATTTTATTAAAAATTATTTTTTAAATATTTTTATAGTGTAATTTTTTAAAATAAATTTTAAGAGGGGAATTTTTATGAATTTAATAATTCCAGAAAACTACAAACCAATTCTTGGTGTAAGGCAAACAGAGAATGCAATAAAATTGATAAAAGATTTTTTTCAACTAAATCTTGCATCTGAATTAAAATTAAGAAGAGTTACAGCTCCATTATTTGTAAAAAGTGGGCTTGGATTAAATGATGATTTAAATGGAATCGAAGAACCTGTTAAATTTAATATTAAAAATATTCCTGAAAATGAAAATAATGTTGAAATTGTTCAATCTCTTGCAAAATGGAAAAGATGGAAACTTTATGAACTTGATATTGAAAAGTATAATGGTTTATATACTGACATGAATGCAATTAGACCTGATGAAATTCCTGATAATATTCATTCGGTTTATGTGGATCAATGGGACTGGGAAATGACAATTGGTAAAGAAGATAGAAATATAAATTTTTTAAAACAAATTGTGAAAAAAATTTATAGTATTTTACCTAGAACAGAATTTTATCTTTATGAGTTTTATCCTGAGTTAAAACCAACTTTACCAGATGACATATTTTTTATTCATGCTGAAGAGTTATTAAAAATGTATCCTAATCTTTCACCAAAGGCAAGAGAGAATAAAATTGCAGAGAAATATAAAGCTGTTTGTATAATGGGTATTGGACATAAACTTTCAAATGGTGAACCTCATGATGGAAGAGCTGCCGATTATGATGATTGGTCTACATTAAATGAAGATGGTTATTATGGATTAAATTGTGATATAATAATATGGAATGAGGTATTAAAATCTGCTTTTGAAATATCTTCGATGGGAATAAGAGTTAATAAAGAAGCACTTTTAAATCAATTAAAAATTAAAAATGAGGAATGGAAACAGAACCTATTTTTTCACAAGATGCTTTTAGATGAAAAATTACCTCAATCTATTGGTGGAGGTATAGGGCAATCAAGATTATGTATGTTTTTTTTAAGAAAAGCTCATATTGGAGAAGTTCAAGTTGGTGTATGGCCTGAAGAGATGAAAAAAATATGTGAAAAAAATAATATATTTTTATTATAATATTTCTTTTATAATACTTTTTTTAATTAAAGATTTAATTATAAAATAATTTTAAATTAAAAAAAATATATTTATTGTTAATGATAAAATTTTAAGGGGATTTTATGAGAATAATTACTAATGAAAACTTTAAAAAACTTGTTGATTATTTGAATATTAATAATTTAAGTGGAGTTGTTATTAATGATTCTGAAAGAAAAAGAGATGTATCATTAAAATATATTTCAGGGCATCCAATGGATGCAACATTAATAATTACATCTAAAGGGAAAACCTATCTCTGGTGTTGGGATAAAATACTTGCAGAAAGAGAAGCAGAAGTTGATTATATATATTCTATGGATAATGTATCTATTTATGAATTAATAAAAAAAATTGTAAAAGATGATAATCTTGATGAAAACCCTCTTTTTGAAATATCTTCAGAATCTTCATGCAGCTATAAAGATAATATGATAAAATATACAGGTTTCAATTATATTTATAAAGAAAAAGACTCATTTTTTGATCTTCTAAACAAAATAAGAATGGTAAAAAGTGAGAAAGAAATAGGAATAATTAAAGAAGCTATGAATATAACAAATATATTGATAGAAAAGATAGAAAAGTTTATAGAAGAAAAAATAAAATCAAGTGTTAATTTCACAGAAAATAATTTAGTTTCTTTTGTAATAGATGAAGCTAAAAAATTGGGTGCTCAAAAAGAGAGTTTTGAATTTTTAGTTGCAAACTCAAAAAGATCATGGGGGATTCATGCATATCCACCTTCATCTAATGAAATATTTAATATTAGAGGTCTTGCGATAATGGATTTTGGAATTTTGTACAATGGTTATTGTACAGATGTTACTATACCATTTGGTTTTGGTAAACTATCAGATGAAGAAAAGAAAGTGATTGTAATTGTTAAAAAAGCTCATGATGAAGCAATTAAAATTATAAAACCTGGAGTTTTCTCTTCAGATATTTCTGATGTTGCTATTAAAATATTAGAACAAAATGGTTATACAATGCCTCATTCTTTAGGGCATGGACTTGGACTTGAAGTTCATGAATATCCAAGAATAAATAGTAAACCAAAAGATGAAGTTCTTGCAAAATTGTGGTCACCTGAAAAAATTGAAAAAGGTATGCTTTTTACAATTGAACCTGGTATATATGATTCAAGATTTGGTGGGTGTAGACTTGAAGATGATGTTCTAGTTACAGAGGATGGTTGTGAAGTTTTAACAAAATCCAAAATTATGATTTTTGATTATTAATTTAATTTTAATTTTTTATAAGATTAATTAATTGATAATATTTAAATATTTTTTTATAAATAATTCTTATTTTAAAGAAAATTATAAATGATTTATGGGATTACTGGAAAAATTGGCTCTGGAAAAGATCTTGCTACTTACTTTATAAAGGATTATTTTGATGTAATAATAGATGTTGATAAGGTTGGTAAATTTTTTTTTGAAGAAAAAGAGTTTGAGATTTATAAAATATTTGGTGTGGAAAAAAAAGAGGAACTTGTTAAAAAAGTTTTCAATGATTATAAATATATGATTAAACTTGAAAAAATTCTTCATCCATCTATGAAGTTATTTGTAAAAAGAATTTTTAAAAATATTAAAAAATATTTATATAATGATAAGGTTTATAAAAGAAATATTTTAATAAATTGTGCTTTACTTCACAAATTAAAATTTGATAAAATTTGTGATAAAATAATTATAATAGATTCTGATAAGAAAATAAGGTTAGATAGACTTATTAAAAATAGAAATTTAAATTATGAAGATGCTTTGTTAAGGATAGAATACCATGAAAAATATCATTTTTTAAATGAAAAGAATATGAATAGATTAGTAAAATTTGGAAAGGAAATGAAGAAAAATATTTTAAAAAATAAAAAATATATTATAATTTATAATAATTCCTCTAAAGAAGAATTAGAAAAACAAGTTAAGGAAGTTATTTATGGAAGAATTTGATAGAAAAAAACTTGTTGAAAAATTTTCGGAACAAACAGGGCTTCTTATTTCTGAAATATTAGGAAAAGAAGTTAACCTGAAATCAATTGATCTTGTTGTTACTCCACCAAAAATTAAAGGGTATGTTTCTTTATTAAATTTTATTGAAGATATTAATGGGAGCATTATTTGTAATTTTGATGAAAAAAGTGCGATAAATATAGCTTCAGCAATGAATGGCATCGATATAGAAAAAATGAAGAATCCTGATGAAATGGATGAGTTGATTGAAGCATCTCTCTCTGAAATTGTAAATATGATTGGTGGGAAAGCTATGACAGATTTTGATGAATTTGGTATAAAATGTAATATAACCCCACCAACAATATTAAAAGGTGATAATCTTAAATTGTTCGAAAAATCAAGTTTTATCTATATTCTTAATTATTTTTATGAAGATAATGAGATTTTAATTATGATTGTATTGAAGAAAAATAAATAAAGTATAAATTCATAGAGATGTAAATTTTTAAAAGTTATTTTTTGAATTTTTTATAAAAATAAAAAACTAATAAAAAAATAAAAAAGTAAAAAAATTAAAATATAAAAAATAAAATAAGATAAAATAAAAATTAAATTAATTAGATATTTTAATAATTAAGTGGAGGTTATATATATGTCAGGTCATAACAAGTGGAGTACAATAAAGCATAAAAAAGCTGCTGTTGATGCTAAAAAAGGTAAATTGTTTACTAAATTTATAAGGGAAATTGTTGTTGCAGCAAAAATAGGTGGTGGTGATATTAATGCAAATCCAAGACTTAGAGCAGTCGTTGAAAAAGCAAAGGCTGCAAATATGCCAAAAGATAATATTGAAAAAGCTATTAAAAAAGGAACAGGAGAACTTAAAGGTGAAAACTATGAGGATATTACTTATGAAGGTTATGGTCCTTCAGGTGTAGCTCTTATGATAAAAACACTTACTGATAATAAAAATAGAACAGCTTCATCCATTAGATCTACTTTAGAAAAGTATGGTGGTAATTTAGGAGAAAATGGTTGTGTTTCTTGGATGTTTAAGAGAAAAGGTGTTGTTACTTTGCCAATGGAAGGTAAAAAAGAAGATGATATTGCAAATTTTGCTTTAGAAAATAATGCGGATGACTATGTAATTAAAAGTGATGAAGCTTATATTTATTTTAATCCAGAAAATTTTCAGGAAATTAAAGAAAATCTTGACAAAAATAATATCAAATATATAGAGGCTGAAGTTAGTTTTGTTCCTGATACTTATGTTAAACTTGAAAATGATGAAGCTATAAGAATGTTAAAGTTAATGGATGCATTAGAAGATAATGATGATGTTCAAGAAGTTTTTGCAAACTTCGATATAGATGATGAGATAATGGAAAAATATGAAAATTCTCAAAGCTAATTTTTAATGAAATAAAGATTTTATAAATAATAATTTAAAAATAAAAATTAAAGATATTCTTTTAATTTTTTTATACAAATATATAGAAAGAATTTTTTGATGAGGATAATTGGAATAGATCCAGGATATGCGATTGTTGGTTTTTCTATTTTAGAAATAGATAATTTTAAGGAAATTGATAATTCTGATAATTTTGTTTTGTTTAATAAACCAACTCTTATTTCTTATGGAGTTATTAGGACTGATTCAAGTTTAGAATGGAAAAGAAGATTTATCGAAATATTTGGAAACCTCCAACAGATTATAGAAAAATATAAACCAGAAATTGCTTCAATTGAGAAGGTTTTTTTTAAAAGTAATCATAAAACTGTTATGCAAATATCGGAAATAAGGGGAGCTTTAAATCTTTTTTTCTTAATTAGAAATATTGATGTATATAATTTTACACCATTAGAAATAAAAAAAATAATTACAAGTAATGGTAGAGCAAAAAAAAAGGAAGTTCAACTTTTTTTAAAAGAATATTTCAATTTGGAAGAGATTCCTCAACCAGATGATGCATCTGATGCTATAGCAACTGCTTTAGCTCTTCTTTTTAATATTCAAAACTTAAAAAGATTAAAAGTTTAATATGATAAATAAAGTTTATGGCTTATTTAAATTTAAAAGATTCTAAAAAAAGATTATAAAAATAGATTCATTATAAAATAAGAATTTAAAAATAGAAAGGTTTTTATGTTTTTTGCTTTAGAAGGTGAGCTTATTAAAGTTGAACTAAATAGGGCAGTTATAAAATTGGATTGCATATATTATGAATTAATTACAAGAAAAAAATTTTATGAAAAATTTAAAAATCATTTAAATAAAAAGATTTTTATTTATGTGTATCTTTATAAAAAAGAAGATAAGGAAGAGATTTATGGTTTTTTGGAAGAAGATGAAAGAGATTTTTTTATTAGTTTGATAAATATTTCTGGAATAGGACCAAAAAAAGCAATTGAAATAATTGATGCAAATGAGATTGAGTCATACAAAGAAGCTATAATTAACGGAAATATAGAAGTTTTTGAGAAAGTTAAAGGTATAGGGAAAAAAGCTGCCCAAAAAATTATGATTGAGTTAGCTGGTAAAATTGATTTTAAATTAAAAAGTAAAGATTATTCTGAACTTGATATATTAAATGGATTGAAAGGGCTTGGTTTTTCTGAAGAAAGCATAAAAAATGTTTTTAATAGATTTAAAAAAGAAATAGATGAATTAGAAACAATTGAAGAGAAATTTAAATATATTCTTTCAAAACTTTCAAAATTTTGATAAATAGATTTTTTATTTGTTTATGATAGAAGAAAATAAAATAAAAGAAAATTACAAAAATTTAAGCCAGAAACTTGATATAAATGTTTTAAGACCTAAAAAACTTGATGATTTTATAGGACAGGAAAGTATAAAAAAACAACTTAAAATATTTATAGAAGCTGCTAAAAGAAGAGAAAAGCCACTTGATCATATTCTCCTATATGGACCAGCTGGACTTGGTAAAACAACTCTTTCTATTATTGTAGCAAATGAAATGTCTAGTAATATTAAAATCGTTTCTGCTCAAGTGTTTGAAAAAAATGGAGATCTTGTTGCTTTATTATCTTCTGTGAAAGATAATGATATTGTTTTTATTGATGAAATTCATAGATTAAAAATAAATCTTGAAGAAGTACTTTTTCCAGCAATGGAAGATTTTAAGCTTGATGTGTTAATAGGAAAAGGTGTTTCTTCACAAACTGTAAGGTTGAATTTGCCCCATTTTACTCTAATTGGAGCTACAACTCAAGTAGGAAATATCTCAAAACCTTTGCAAACAAGGTTCGGAATAATATTAAAAATGGACTATTATGATGATAATTCTCTACAAAAAATTATACTAAGAGCTTCAAAATTACTACAAATTGATATTGATGATGATTCTGCTTTAGAAATAGCAAAAAGAAGTAGAGGAACTCCAAGAATTGCTATCAGATTACTTAAAAGAGTTCATGATTTTTCAATTTTTTTAAAGAAAAATCTTATAACAGTTGATGTTGTAAATAAATCATTAGAAGAAATTGGCATTGATAAGGATGGGCTTGATCTAATGGATAGAAGAATTTTAACTACAATATTAAATGATTATAATGGTGGACCTGTTGGGCTTTCTACCCTATCAATTTCAATATCAGAAGATAAAAGGACTCTAGAAGAGTTTTATGAACCTTTTTTAATTCAAAAGGGTTTTATTAGAAGGACTTCAAAAGGTAGAATGATAACAGAAAAAGGCATGGAATATTTAAAAAATAATGGGTTAATATTAGGAAATAAAGATAAAACTCTATTTTAAACATAAAAAATCAGATATAAAAAAATCAAAGTGTAAATAATTAAATATTTAATCTTAATTTTAGTTATTATTTTTTAAAGTTTTTTTACCTTCTATTTTTATTATTTTATATCGAAAAATGGATTTTTAATTTATAAATTTTTTTTAGTAAAATAAAATTACTTTTTATGAAATAAAATTAATTTTTAAGTAGTAAATAATAATAAAAATATATTAAAAGTTAAGGGTTTTATTATGTTTTCAATCTCTTCTTTAATATTTTCAGATTTTGAATTTAAGAAAATAGATGTAGAAGTAGCATTAACAAGAGGACTTCCTTATTTTGAAATTATAGGATTACCAGGAAAAATAGTAAAAGAATCTTCTTTTAGAATTAAAGAAGCCATATTAAAAACTATGAAAGATTTTCCAGAAAAGAAAATTATTGTTAATCTTTCGCCATCAGATATCCCAAAAAATTCAAAATATCTTGATCTGGTTATTGCTTTCAATATTTTGATACAATATAAGCTTGAAAAAATGAAGAATGAGTTGAAATTTCCATTTTCATATTTTTTTGAAAAAATTGGAGATATGATTAAGAATTGTTTATTTATCGGTGAACTTGGGCTTGATGGTACAATAAAAGCTGATGAAAATATTTTATCCTTTTTAATAAATTCTTATAAATACAATTTTAACTATATTTTTACTTCTTCAAAGGTTTATAAGATAATAAAATATTATAATAAAAATGACACTTTTATAAGAGCAAATGTAATTTATTTAGATGATTTGAATAGCTTAAATTTTATTATTAGTAAACTAATTAAAAGCTTAAATGAAAATAATTTAAATACAAATTTTTATCTTTTTATAAAAAAAATATTTAATGAAAATGATCTTTTTAATACTAAAAAATATCTTAATAATAAAAATGATAATAATAAAAATATAGATAATGACTATAAAAATGAAAATACAAATGAAGATCTAGAAAATGAAAGATTGTCTTTTAGTCAAGATATTGATAATAATAGAGTAGATAATAATAATTTAGAAGAAAAACATGAAATGGCTACTTTTGATGATTATATTGGAAATGATCATATAAAATATGGGTTACTTATAGGAATTTGTGGGTTTCATAATATATTTTTAAGAGGTGCAACAGGAACTGGAAAAACTATGTTATCAAGAATAGTAATGAATTATTTGCCAGAATTAACATATAGTGAATCGATGGAACTTGTTGAATTATACTCAAAATTTGATGTATTAAATAAGGGGATTACAGAGATTAGAAGACCTATAAGAATGCCCCATCATAGTATAACTGAAACTTCAATGCTTGGAGGAGGTAATTATTTAAATTTGGGGGAAGTTTCTCTTGCACATAGAGGTTTGTTAATACTTGATGAAATAAATCTTTATAAAAAAACAGTTATTGAAAGTTTGAGAGAACCAGTAAATGATAATTATGTTTCTATTTCGAGAGTAAAAAGTAAAATAAGGCTTCCATCAACTTTCCTTCTTCTTATAATATCAAATTTATGCCCTTGTGGCGCATTAGGAGATGATGAAAAAATATGTATATGTTCAAAATCAGAAATATTAAATTTTAACAGAAAGATCTCAAACGCAATAATTGATAGAATTGATATTTTTTTGAATGTCCCAAAAGTTGATTTAAATTATTTAAATAATGAAAGAAAATATGAAGATGATTTTTTTTCTGATTCAAATATAAGAAAAATTATAAAAAAAGTTCAAAGTAGAAGTATAGAAAGATATGAGAGTGAACTTGATTATTTTAACGGTAAAATTAATTTTAAACTTTTTTTTGAAAAATTAAATCTTAATAAAAGTTTAGAAGATTATATTAAATTATCTTCAAAAAAATTAGGTCTTTCTTTTAGGCAATATGAAAAGATATTGAGGTTATCAAGAACCATAGCTGATATTGAAGATTCAGAGAAAATTGAGAAAGAACATGTTGAAACCGCTATTTTTTATATAAAAAATTTAAATTTTACAATCCAGAAATAGATTTACAATCTTTTTAAATTATTTATTTAATGATAATAAGTAATTTTGAAAATATTTAAAATTTAATTGACGATTTTCATATTTTTTTATTATATTTTTAATGAAAAATAATTTTAAGTTGTGAGGAGGATATTTTATGAAAATTAAACCATTAGGTGATAGAATTCTTGTTAAAGTTAATCCACCAGAAACAAAAACTAAAGGAGGTATTATTTTACCAGATACAGCACAGGAAAAGACTCAAAATGGTACAGTTATTGCTATAGGTGATTCTGATCAAATTAAGGTAAAAGTTGGTGATAAAGTAATGTATGATAAATATGCGGGTACATCTATTAAAATTGATGATGAGGAACATTTGATACTTAAAATGAATGATATTTTAGCAATTATTGAATAAATAAAGAAATATTTTTATTATAATTTTTGATACCTCCCTTGAAGAGGGAGGTTTTTTTTTAAAATATAAAAAATTAAAATTTGAAATTTATTTAAATTTATATATAATTTAATAGGATATTTGAGATTAATAAGAAAGGAGTTTTTATGGCAGAAATCAAAGGAGAAAACAAAGATCAAATTATAGAAGGGAAAGTACTATTTGAAAAAGATGATTATAAATTTATATGGCTTGGTTGGGATAAATATTCTGAGAAGGAGATTATTCAAACAAATCAATATTTAATAACTACAAATGAACAAGGTGTTTTATTGGATCCAGGTGGGGTATCAACTTTTTCAAAAGTTGTTGCCATTGTTTCTCAATATGTAAATCTAACTAAAATAAAGGATATATTTTTTTCACATCAAGATCCAGATGTTTCTTCAGGTGTTGCAATGTGGCTTGGTGTTACTGAAGCTAAAGTTTCCATTTCTAACAAATGGGTGAGATTTTTACCTCATTTTGGGATTTATGATGGCTCAAGAATAATACCTATTAAAGATAGCGGTGGAGAAATTCCAATAAAAAATTATAAACCATTAAAAATTATTCCAGCTCATTTTTTACATTCAACAGGAAATTTATTAATTTATGACCCAAATTCAAAAATACTTTTTTCAGGGGATATTGGAGCAGGTGTTTTCCCTCCTGATAAAAAATATTTATTTGTTGAAAATTTTGATGACCATTTAAAAATAATAGAAGCTTTTCATCAAAGATATATGGCTTCAAATAGAGCAATTAGATATTTTATAGATAAAATATCCAATTATGAAATAGATATGATATGTCCACAACATGGTGCAATTTATAAAGGAGAAAATGTTAAAAAGTTTCTTAACTGGTTATATGATTTAAAATGTGGTGTTGATATTATTGAAACTATTTATTAAATTGTATTCCATCTTATATTTGGAGAATTAATATGGATAATAATAATCAATCTAATAATTATTTTGGACTAATTGATGAATTATCAACAGAGTATTCTAAATCTATTATTTTAACAACTATTACTCAAAATTCTCTTGAATTAATTTTTGATTTTATATATTCAATTAAAGGTTTTACATCTTCTATCTTGGCAGCTTTTGAAGAGATGAGTGTAACAAATAAAAATATTAACCTAAATTTAAAAGATATTGAGATTGAAATGAATTCAATGCTTGAGAAGAATAGCAATCTTGTGACTAGATTTAATGAAAGAACCGATCAAATTGATAATATTTTTAGTAAAATTAAAGAATCAAAAAACACCTTTGATAAACTTTTTGAAAATTCTAAAATAGTTTTTGAAGCTACATCTACTATTAAAGATATAGCGGAAAAAACAAATGTTTTAGCTATAAATGCTTCAATTGAAGCTGCTCATGCGGGTAAATATGGAGCTGGGTTTAATATAATATCTTCTGAGATTAGAAAATTAGCTGATAATACAAAAGAACTAGCAAATAATATAACCAAAATAATTAATGAATTTCAGGAAAATTTTAACAATATAAACACACTTTTGAAAAATATTGGAGATATAATGGGAGTTCTTGTTATTGATATAAATGAAATAAAGGCAAATTTTAATGAAAATAATGTTGCTGGTAAAAAGATAGGGCAGTCATTATCAGAGATTACAAATTCAATGGATGAACAGACTTTAGCATTAAGTGATGGTCTTAAAAATATTGAAAAGCTTTCAAATTTCTCCAATAAAACATTTAATTTAACTCAATCTTTATTTAAAGCATATATAGAAATAAATGAATTGCTTTCAAAAAAAATTTAATTGTTATATTCTATTTTATAGTCATAAAGCCAGTATTCTTTTGAAGCATATAAAGCATAAACTCTTATATGAGGAAAATCCTTTAAAAGATTAAATTTACCACTATTTCCTGATACATAAGAAAGAAAACCTATAAAACCACTTGCATTTGCCTCAACAAGATATGTATTAAATGTTTTAGAATAAGGTGTTTTTATTTGTTCTTCTTTTAAAATTTTGAAACCAAAAGGGATTTTTATAGCATTAAAAGAAATATATGCTGTTGAATCGATCTTATTAAATTTTTGAAAATTTAAAAAAGTTAAAAATTCCATAAGAAAAAGAGAATCAGCAACAAAAACATTTTCTCTTTTTAATTCTCTTTGTTGATTTTTATAAAGTTCTTTAAAAATAATTTTATCTTTATAATATTGGTAAATTATATGCCAATAGGATTTTTCAAAATCAGAATCAAACTTGAATTCAACAACTTGAGGATCAATTTCTCCATTTATATCCATAGTATAGAAAGATTCACCAAGAGGGCCCCACGAGTCTTCTCTTATAAAAATTCTATTTAGCCTATTATTTTGATCATAAAAAAACTCATAAACAATTTTTTCATCATTAAAGAGTCCTTTAAATTTTATTTTATAAAATGTTTCAATTCTTTTTATATTATTTACATTGTTAGAAGCAAATTCTGAAATTTCATAAAAACTTTTAAAACCATTTTGAGAATAAATTACAGTAAATAAACTTAAACTAACTAAAAATATGAAAATAGAAAGAAAAATAATTTTCTTTAATATTGTTTTTTTATTCATTTTAAAACCTTTATAGAGATTTTTAAAATAATATAAAGTTGAAATTAAATAATTATCAACATTAAAAATATCATTAAATCGATAAATATAATAGATTAAAATAAAATATTGTCAAATAATAATGCTTTATTAGTAGTTATTTATTATAGAGATAAATAATATTTAATACGTTATAAATTTTATCAATAATTCCAAGATTGTATAAAATTTTTATTGATTCTTCATATTTATCTTTATCAATATATCCATATCCTTTTTTATTGTAAAAGAGTTCAGCTGTTTTTATTAAAACTTTTTTCATAATTTCATCATTTTCGATTCCTTTAACATATTTTTTGGATATTAAAAATGCTTCATTAATATAACTTACAGTATAATCAATTGATTCTTTTGTTGCTAAAATAAAATTATCAATAATAGATTTTTTTCTTTTTAAAATATTTCCTGAAGTTATAAACGAAGCTCCGACAATTTCAGAAAAGTCTTTAACATTCCAGTAATTTAGCTTTACACCGTTTGCTTCAAGTTGTATTGGTTCATTATTATAAAAGCAAACTGCAGCATCTATTTTATCAGAAACAAGAGAAGATACTTGTGTATATCCTATTTTTTCAATTTTCACTTTGTTTGTTAAATCAAAGTAATTTAAAAATATCAACATCCCTATAAAAGTCGTACCAAAAAAGTCTGGGGTTCCTAATTTTTTACCAACAAAATCATCTATTTTATCTATTTTCCCTTTTTTTGCTACAATTGTAACAGGATATTTTTGATAATATTGAAATATTGCTTTTAAATCTATTCCTTTAGCTCCAGCAACAATTAATTGATCAGAATCACTTAAACCAATATCGATCTTCTCAGAACTTAATAGTGAAAAAATGTCTATACCGAAACCATAATCGATTTTTAAATCAATTCCATATTTTTTATAAATATTTTTTTCTATTCCAACATACAATGGAGTAAATTGGACATGAGGGATATATCCAATTGCAAGTTTTACTTCATTTAAATTCTGAGACTTAATATTTTCTAATGGTATAAGTTGGATAATAATAAATAAAATTAAAGTAAAATAAAGTATTCTTTTCATAAACTCTCCTTAATTTTTTTTATTTTTATTAAAAATATTATAAATAATATTTGCTATTTTATAGTAAGTTATTCCAAGTATAATAAGCCATATAAGTCCTACAAACATAAGATCAATGTCAAAATTTGCTTTTGCAAATCTTATGAGTGAGCCAAGACCATCAGAACCAGCAACAAATTCTCCAACAACTGCTCCTATTACTGAAAGAGTAATTGATACTTTAATCCCACTAAAAATTATTGGAAGAGATTTAGGAAATTCAAGTTTTACAAATGATTTAAATTTATTGGGTTTATAAAATTGGATAATATCACTTAATTCATATGATGCTATTTTTATTGCAGAAATATTATTTATAAGCATAGGAAAAAATATAACTATTATTGAGATAAATATTTTTGAAGTTAAACCAAATCCAAACCATAAAACAACAAATGGAGCAATTGCTACAGAAGGTATTGTGTTTAGTGATATTAAATAAGGCATGACAATTGAATATATTTTTTCATTTTTTTCGAGTAATATGCTTAAAAATAGAGTTATAATAAATGCAATTAGAAATCCAGTAAAAGATTCGTAAATTGTAATACTTAAATCTTTAAAAATAAAACCGTTTAAAATTGTTTTAAAAAATCTAAGTAAAATAATATGAGGATATGGAAAAATAAGATCTGAAATTTTGAAAATATATTTAATTATTGTTAAAATTGATAAGAAAACTATCATATTTATTATAAAAAGTAATTTTTTAAATGGATTTTTATTTTTGAAAAAAATTAATAATTTTTGGAAAAAAGGTTTTTTATTATTTTTAGTTTGTTCTTTTTTTGAATTTAAATTAAATTCAAAAGAATTTGTTGAATCTGATAATTCCCATAATTCATTAGCATTTTCTCTAATAAATGATTCAGCTTCTTTTTCTTTTTCTGTTAATATGTATAAGTTAAAGTTGGAATTATTTTTATCTTTTATTTCAATTGATTTTATGATAGTGGAAGGAATATTTGACATTATATAAATTCTATCAGAAAAGAAACAAGCTTCTTCAACAGAATGAGTAACAAGTATTGTAGTAATGTTTAAATTTTTAATTAAATTTTTTAAAAATATATTTAATTTTTCTCTTGTTATAATATCAAGTGATGAAAAAGGTTCATCAAGAATTAATAAATCAGGATTGTTTACAATTGCTCTTGCAATTTCAACTCTTTTTTTCATACCACCTGAAAGCTCGTCTGGATAATAATTTTTAAATTCATATAAATTAACTATTTTAAGAGTATTATCAATTTTCTCTTTTATTTTTTTATCAATTTTTATATTTTTCATTTCAAATGGTAAGTATAGGTTTTCGTAGACAGTTCTAAAATTTAACAATGAATCGTGTTGAAAAACAAAAGAGATGTTTTTAAAGTCATTTTTTATTTCACCTTGATAATCTTGTTTTATACAAGCTATTATTTTTAAAAGGGTAGTTTTTCCACATCCCGAAGGTCCTATAAAAGAGACAAATTCTCCCTCTTTTATATTAAAATTTATATTTTTTAATACATTTAGTTTATCATAATTAAAGGAAAAATTTGAAACGGTTATTTCCATAGATTACCTCTTCATTATTCATTTAATAAATTTAAGGGGATAGGATTCAGGATAGGAGAAAAATTTTAATTATTTTTTATTTGAAAAATATAAATAATGATTTTAATTGAATTTAAAATAAAAAAAGATTCTTCTCCCATCCAGACTTTTACTGTCGGTTAAGGAATTTCACCTTATCTGCTGGATAATTTCCAGCTCGCAGACTATCACTGCCGGTACGGAATTTCACCGATCCCCGAAGAATTTAATATTAATTTTATTTAAATTTTATTCTTAAAAAAAGAGCTTAAATAGATAATTTACCAAAGGTTAATATTTTTATTATGTTTGTCAAGGGACTAATATATTTAAATTTCCAATTTTTCTTTTAAATAATCAAGTAATTTTCCTCTATCAATTCTAATCTGATTCATGGTATCTCTATCTCTTATAGTAACTTTATTATCTTCTTCTATTGTTTGGAAATCAACTGTTATACAGAATGGAGTTCCTATTTCATCTTGTCTTCTGTATAGTTTACCAATTGCACCTGTGTCATCATACATAACATAAAAATATTTGGATAACTCTTTATAGATATCTTTTGCATAATTTACAATTCTTGGTTCATTCTTTTTTAATGGCAATATTGCTGCTTTGACTGGAGCAATTTTTGGAGAGAGTCTAAGTAGATTTCTTTCACTTCCATCAGGAAGTTTTTCTATTTCAAATGCATCTACTAAAAGTACAAGAAATAATCTTTCTACTCCAAGTGATGGTTCTATAACATATGGTATAATCTTTTTTTGTTCATAAGGATCAAAATATGATAGATCAACTTTAGAATACTCTATATGTCTTTTTAAATCAAAATCTGTTCTTGAAGCAATTCCCATTAATTCCCCAAAACCCCATGGAAAATTATATTCGAAATCAACTGTTTTGTTTGAATAGTGAGAAAGTTCCTCTTTTTCATGTTCTCTTATTCTTAAGTTTTCTTTTTTTATTCCTAAGTAGTTAAAGAAATTATAGAAATCTTCTTGCCATTTATCAAAATATTTAAGTTCTTCACCAGGTTTAACAAAATATTCAATTTCAATTTGTTCAAATTCTCTTGTTCTAAAGATAAAATTTCCAGGAGTTATTTCATTTCTAAAAGATTTTCCTATTTGAGCAACTCCAAATGGTAATTTAGCTCTTGTTGTATTAAGAATATTTAAAAAATTTATAAAAATTCCCTGAGCTGTTTCAGGTCTTAAATATACAACATTTTCTTCACCTTCAACAACACCTTGAAATGTTTTGAACATAAGATTAAATGATCTAACCTGTGTAAAATCACTTGATCCACAACTTGGGCATTTTACATTCTTTTCTTTAATTATTTCAGAAAGTTTATTATTATTATTATATCCTTCAACTTTTATATTTAAACTTTCTTCAATAAGTTTATCAGCTCTAAATCTTTCTTTACAAACTTTACAGTCAACAAGAGGATCTTTGAAATTTTCAAGATGCCCTGATGCTTCCCAAACTTTTGGGTGCATAAGAATAGAAGAATCTAAAAGAAACATATCTTCTCTTGATTCTACAAATTTTTTTAAGAAAATATCTTTTATATTCTTTTTTAAAATTGCTCCAAGTGGACCATAATCCCAAGTATTAGCAAGTCCACCATAAATCTCAGATCCTTGAAAAACAAAACCTCTTCTTTTGCATAATGAAATTATTTCTTTAATATCAACCATAATTTAACCTGTTTAATTTTTATTTGATTAAAATTAATAAAAGATTTATTAAAATCAAGTTTTATTTATTGAAATAAAGCTTTATTATATTAAGTAAAATTTATTAAATTATTAATAATTTGATAAAAAAAAAATTAATGTTAATTAATAAAAAAATGAAAGAGATATAAAATAATGGAAAGAGATGAGAAAAATATTACAAAAGATAAAAATATTTCTATTTTAATTGGAGATCCAAAAAAGGCTATAATCTATTTATCTATTCCAATGATAATTGCAAATATAATACAGACTTTATATAATCTTGTAGATGCTATATGGGTTGCTGGACTTGGTGGGGATGCTTTAGCTTCTATTGGTGTTTTTTTCCCATTTTATATGGCTATTATTTCAATTGGTGTAGGATTATCCAGTGGTATTAGTAGTTCGATTGGAAGATTTATAGGTAAAAATGATTTTAAAAGTGTAAAAAAAGTTATTAACCAATCTATAGTTTTAACAATTTTATTATCTATTTTTACATTATTCATTCTTTTATTTTCTATAAAATTTATTTTTATAAAAATTGGTTTAAAAGAAAAGCTTTTAGATTATTCTTTGACTTATTCTTATCCTTTGATAATTAATGTTATTTTTATATTATTAACAAGTTCAATATATGGAATATTAAGAGGTCTAGGTAATTCTAAAGGTACAATGTTTGGTATATTGTTTGGAGCGATATTAAATATATTATTAGATCCGGTTTTTATATATATATTAAATTTAAAAGTTTTTGGAGCTGCATTAGCAACTGTTATTTCTCAAATATTTAGTTTTATTATTGTTTTATCTATATTACAAAATAGAAAAAATATATTTAGATTTGATTTAAATTTATTATTAAAAAAAAGTAAAAATAGTTTTTATAAAAATAAATTTTTTGAAAAAGAAATATTAAATGATATTTTAAAAGTTGCGATTCCTTCAACTTTTGCTCAATTGTCAATGTCTATTGCAATGTTTTTTATAAATTATTTTGTTTTAAAAGTAGCTTATAATAATGGACTTGCTGTTTTTACAAGTTCATGGAGAATTATAATGTTTGCAATTGTTCCTTTAACAGGTCTTGCTGCATCGTCAAATGTAGTTGTGGCTTCTAATTATGGTAAAAGGGATTATAAAGGTTTAAAAGAAGCTTATTTATTTTCAATATTTTTTGGGTTTTTTATAGAACTTTTTGTTTATTTATTAATCAATGTTTTTTCTTTACAGATTTCTTCAGTTTTTAATTATAATAATACAAATAAAGAACTTATGCCGATGGTTTCAAAATCTTTAAAATATTTATCTCTATTTATACCTTTTGTATCTTTTGGTATGAATAGCTCTTCTTTTTTTCAAGGGATCGGTGATGGTAAAAAAGCTTTAATTATAACTATTATAAGAACTATAATTTTTCAAATTGCTTTTTCTTATATTTTTGGAATTCTTTTAAAATTTGGTTTAAAAGGAATTTTTTTAGGGATCTCTTTTGCAAACATTTCTGGTTCATTTATAGGTTTTTCTATTGGTATTAGAAAACTGAGTAAATTTAAATTAGATTTTAAATTGAATCAAACTTTATAAAAGTTAAGTTTAATATAAATTAGAAATTCAAAATAAGTTAACAAAAATGGAAATTAAATTTATTATAATTTAAATTTTATAAAATATTAAAATTTTAAGTTATTTATTTTAATCTAAAAATTCAGCACTAATATTATCAAGTCTATATTTTGCTTCTTGTGAAAAAGAAAAAATATCATCTAATTTGTTACAAGGATATTGAGGGCAATATCCACAATTTATAAGATCTTTCTCATATGCACATTCTCTAATTTTACAATTGTGACAATAAAAAAATTTGGGTTCATCATTATTTAAACAACCACTACATAAAATTTGAGAAGGAGATATCTCTTTTTTGTAAATTTTTGAAAATTTAATAGCTGCTTCTTTTTGAATATCAGAATTATTTGTTTTATATGCTATGTAAGCAGGGCAATTTGAACAATCAATTCCACAGTAAGAGATATAGTTATCCATTTTTTTAAAAACCCCCATATTAAAAATTTTAAAAATTAATAATTTTATTTTTTTAAAAGTCAAATAATTTTAAAAAATATTGTTTTTTTATAAACTTTTTATAAAAAAATTTTTAGAAAAATTTATATTTATTATGTATTTAATTATTTTAAAATTTAAATAAAATCAAAATAAAAACTTGACTTTTATTAATAATTTATTTAAATATTTTTTGTCAATACGGAGAGATGGCAGAGTGGTCGAATGCGGCGGTCTTGAAAATCGTTGTCCCCTCACGGGGACCGGGGGTTCGAATCCCTCTCTCTCCGTTTTTTATTTTTAAATTTTTAAAATTCTTTTTTTGATTATTTCTATTATATAAAATTTACAGATATCAAATATTTTAGCTTCAGTATTATCTATAATAAATGAATCGGAAGTTATAACAATATCGTTTTTTTTAGGAAATGTAATTAAAAAATCATCTGCATTTTTGCAAAGTAGAAATAAAAAAAGGTAATTGTTACAATTATTTTTAAATTTTTCAGAAATGAAATTGATAAAATTTTTCATTATAACTGAGGAAAATGAGACAGGTTTATCAAAACAAAAGATGATTTTTTTTAGTTTTAATGTTTTTATAGCTTTATAAATTGCTTCAAATATTAAATTGATGTTTAAATCAGATATTTTATAAAAATTGTTACCACCTATATTTGATACATCTCTTAAAATTTTATCTTTTGCAATAAAGATAAAATTTCCTTTTAAATAGCTATAAAATGTTGAGAAAACATTGAAAAAATCTATATATATTCTTTTATCTTTTATTAAACAAGTATTTTTTATTAATTTTTTATTTCTTTTTTTTATTATAAATTTTTTATCTGTTCCTCTTTGGAGAATAGCTCTTTCTTCTTTATTTAAAGAATAAAAATCTGATATAATTTTAATTATAGATTTTGTAGGGTAATTTTTATTTAATAAAATCTCATAGTCAAATAATGCTTTTTTTAAAAGATTTAATCTTATTTTACTCATTTTTATTTATAAAACTATCATTTATTAAAATTAAAAAACTTGAAAAATATTTTTATTTTTCTATATATTATTTATCTTTATTTATAAAAAAATAATAAGAGCTTTAAGTTATATGAAAAAGAAAATAATTAATTTTTTATTTTTATTAAGTATATTATTTATTTTTTTTATAAAAGTATATCCATTTGAAAAAAATGTTACTTTGATTGTTACCAATTATGATTTTATTAAAGAGCAATATAAATTTAAACCATATTACATTTTATATGATGAAAATACAGATCTTTATCATTCTATTTTTATAGAAAAGAAAAAATTAGTTGAACTTAAAGATTTATTAAATGGGGAACAGTTAATATTAATTAACAAAAATAATATAGGTGTAAAAATTGAATCTTATGATCTTGAAAAATTTAAAAAACTTTTTACTAAAAATATTAGTAACAATTATTTCCCATTTCTAAATTATTTTCTTTCTAAAACTGTTGAATATTTAGTTTATTTATATAGTTTTTATAAAAGTAATAATTTTAATTATATTTTTTATTTGGGAATAAATAATTATGAGGTTATTAAAGATAAACAAAAGTATTTTTCTTTTTTTCAGTATAAAAATGAATCTGATATCATGATTTTTTTAGAGAATTATTTCTTAAATTCAATTATTAAAAAAAATGATTTTTTTTATCTATTTAAAGATAAAGATTTAAATTATATTTACAATAATATTTTAAATTTATCAACTAAGGCTTCTTTTGAGATAAAAAATTTTATTGATAGAAATAAATATGATTCTGATTTTTTTTTATTAAATATTAAAAACGATATTAATGTTTATTTTATAACAGATTGGTTTATCAAAGTAAATTTAACAAATATATTGAAAAATAAAAAAATAGATTATAATGAATTAAAACTCTTGAATTATTTTTTAAAATAAATTTTTAAAAATTCTTTTAATTTTTTATTCCTTTATGAAGAATTCTTCTAAGTTTTCATAAAAATTTTTTATAACAGTATCATGATCATAATCATTTAAAAATAGTATTGATGTTACAATATTTGAGGAGGATATAAGTAGAGATTTTATGTTAATTTCTTTTAGTATTTTGTTAATTTTATAAATGGAACCTGGAAAATTATTAAAGCCTTCACCGAGTATTGAAACCAAAAATCCTTTATTTGTATTTATATTATATTTTTTTAAAATAAAATTTTCAATTTTATTTAAATTTTGAGAATATTCATATTCTTCTATTAAAATTATTATTCTATCTTGCTGAATAAATACATTATATATATTTATGTCATTCTCTGAAAAAGTTTTTAATATATTATCTATATCTGGATTATTTATAGAGAAAATAATAAGATCTTTTTTTGAAGTTATACCTTTTATAAATGGGTTCTCTTTAACATCTTCAAAGTAATCAAGTTCTATGTTATTGTTCATAACTAAAGTTCCTCCTTTTGAATTAAAACTAGATTTAACAATATATGGAAATTTGTATAAACTTGCAAGACTGCATGCTCTGTCATGCATAACTTTTGCTCCAGTTGATGCAAAAAGAGAAGCTTCAACAAAACTAAGTCTTTTATAAGGGTCTACTTTATTTATGATTCTTGGATCTACAGGGTATATTCCATCAACATCAGTATTAATATGGCATTCTGAAGCTTTTAAAGATATTCCAAGAGCAATAGCAGTTAAATCTGAACCACCTCTTCCTAAGGTTGTAATCTCTTTTTCAAATGATACTCCTTGAAACCCAGCTACTATGACTACTTTTCCTTTATTAATTTCTTCAATTATTCTAAATGGTTTTATTTTATTTATTTTTGCTTTTGTATGAGAGCAATCTGTTATAATACCAGATTGGGAACCTGTAAAAGATATAGCATTTATTCCTATATCATTTAATGCAATAGATAGTAAAGATATGGAAATCCTTTCCCCTGTTGTTAAAAGCATATCAATTTCTCTTTTTGGGGGATGTTTTGAAATATTATATGCCATTTTTATAAGTGAATCTGTTTGTTTCCCCATTGCTGATACAACGACAATTATATCTTTGTTATTTTCTTTTAAATATTTAATATCCTTTGCAATCATTTTAATTTTATTTTCATCAGATACAGAAGAGCCTCCATATTTTAATACAATAAGATCTCTTTTCATTTTTGTTCCTGTAATTTAGTATTAGTCTAAAGTTTTTTTTGAAATTATTCTTAAAAATTATTTTTCAAAATTAAATTTAAATATAAATTGTACATTTTTTTCAATAGTAACTTCAGCTTCAAAATCCCTAACAATAAAAATTAAATAATCAAGTAGTGATGGTGCTATTTGAAAAACTTGAAGAGATTTCTCTTTTTCTATTTTTAAATTATTGATTGTATTAATAATATTGTTTTCATAAGATTCAAATATTGTTGTGACTTCTTTTAATTTATCTCTTATTAATTTACTTCCTTCATTAAATTGAATTAATATATTTTGAGTATTTTTTAATGTTGCTTCACCAAAATATATAATATTTGGGAAATCATAAAATCCCGGAGCTTTTAACTCATCAATTGTTATACCTTCCAGTACAGTTTTAATTAAATTATTATTTAAATTAAATAAATCTTCAATACTTTTATATAATTTTTCATCTAATCCAATATATGGTTTTATATCATATAAAATTTGTAAAAATTTTTTGTTTAGTTTTATAACTTTTTCTAAATTTGAAGAATATATAGTTATTAAGTCATTAATAGAATTAATATAAGGAAATAGAGATGATAATGTTTTGTAAAAAATATTAATTTGTTCAATTATTTGTTCTTCTGTATCAATAATTGTATTGATAAATTCTTTCATTAGTTTATAGTTTTGATATATGGTATTTAAAGAAGATTCAATAGTTTTTATGTAATCCATAAATTGATTTGGTATATTAAAATTTAATGGGGAACAGGTAGCTATAAAACTTGGTAAGTTTTTTAAATTACCTTTAAATGTAATTGATGCTTTTGCATCAGGATATGTAATCATTAATATGTTGATATTTAAATTTTCACCAATAAAATATTTTGTACCCGATGTTATTTCAATATCATTAAAAGATGAAATACTTATTTGAGAATCATTAGTAATGATAATTAAATATGGAATTACTAAATTTGTTTGAACTTTAGTATTTGTATTATCAGGGAACTTTAAATAATTAATTTCCCTTTGATATGTTTGGTTTGATTTTGCATAAAACTCTATTCTAAGTGTACCATTTAAATTTTCTTTATTTTTTATGAGGTCTTCTGGTTTTATTTCTTTGTCATTAAAAAAATATTTTGCTGATATTGATATTGGAAGTTGAAAATTTTTATCGAGAGTTGCTTGAAGGTATATAATATTATCATTTTTAAATTCTATCTTAGCAGTATCTTGGGAAATATTAAAAGGGTTTCTATTATCAAAAGGTTTAATATTACTAATATTTATTTTACTTTTTATTGTTAAAAATTTTCCCAAACTCCATTTAAGAATACTTCTAAAGTTAATCTTGTTAATGTTCCCATTTAAATCATTTTCAATATAAAAAAGTTCAACTTTCAAAATTTTTAGAGGATTTGCTGTTATATTTATTATAGGAGAAAATAAAAGGAATAATAAAAAAACAAGATCAAATAATCTTAGATAAATTTTATAATTTTTAATTTTCATAAATAAATTTTAAATAAATTTCAATTATTTTTTCTTAACTTTACAATAAATTTAGTCAATCTTAAATAATTTTTTTTTAAATTCAAGTGTAAATTTTATCCTACTATAAAATATATAGCACAAAAAAGGGGCAAAAATAACAACTGTTAAAAAAGATATTAATGCACCTCTACCTATTAAGCTTGTAATATTTTTTACAATAGGAAAATTTGAAAAAAGACCATAGACAGAAACAGCAATAAATAGACAAATAGAAGCACTAAAAATTGGTAGTAATGTCGATTTAGAAGTTTCTACAATAGCTTCAATTTTTGGTTTTCCGAATTTAAATTCTTCAAATAATCTATTTAAATATAAAACACCATAATCAATAGTTGCACCAAGTTGTATAGACCCTAAAATTGTTTGTGCTATAAAAGAGATGGGAGTGTTACTAAGAAAACTTATAGAAAAATTTATGAATATTGCTAGTTCTATTATAATTATAAGCATAATAGGTAAACTTATGGAAAAAAATGAAATTAAAAGAGTAATAAAAATAAGTACCAGAGATATTGTATTTATTCTGTTAAAATCAATTTTTGTTAGTCTTACAAAATCATATACTAAAATACCTTGTCCTGCTAAATAAAAATTTTTGTAATAATCTTTAGTGATTTTATAAATCTCTTCAATAATTTTATATGAATTTTCTGTTCCAGCTGGATATTTTAATTTTAAATGACAAACAAGATATTTATCTTTATAAAAAGAATTAAGCGTTGTCTTTGGAAGAAAACTTAGGGGCTCAAGAAATGACCTTCCAAAATTTATATGAAGTATTGAAGAAATACCCTCAATTTCTTTTAAGTCAGAGATTAAAAGATTATATTGATAATTTTCTATATCATCAAATTTATCAATTTCTACAATTAAAGAAACAATGTCTGCTGAATTTGTTTTTTCCATTATATAAATGGAATCTTTTATAGCTTTTAAATTTGTTGGATAAGTGTCATTTATTTGGTAAGAAATTGGTGCATTTAAATAACCTAATAAAGATAAAATAAAAATAATTGAAAATAGAATTATAAAAAATAATATAAAAATTTTATTTCTTAATATTTTGTAAAGTAAAGTTTCTTTTACATTTAGTTTTATTTTATTTAAGTCTACTTTATTTTTTATTTTAAATAACATTTTTATTGAACAAATTTTTTTAAAAACATTTTTTATAAAATCTTTTTTTATTTTTGTTTTTTGTATTAGTGGAAAGAAAATTAAAATTAAGCTTGGTAATAAAGTAAGTGTTGTTAAAAATGTAAAGAAAATGCCTTTTGCTAAAATTATTCCCAGATCAAACCCTATTTTAATTGACATTATAGTTATTGCTAAAAATCCTATTAAAGTTGTCAAACTTGAAGTTAATATAGATTTATAAGTATAAGTAAGTGCTTTTATCATTGAATTGTTTAAATTATTTTTAAAATCTTTTGAATATTCTTCTTCAAATCTATGAAAAAGGAATATGGAATAATCAATAGAAACGCCAAGTTGGAGAGCACCTGTTAATCCTGAAGAAAGATATGAGATTTTTTCAAAAAAGAAATTTGTTCCCATATTTATTATATAAGCAATTGCAAGAGAAAATAAAAACAAAAAGGCTTCTATAAAGGCTCCTGTATTAAAAGTTAAAAAAATGAATATAGCTAAAATAGTAAAGTAAAGAGCAATATCCTGGGTATTGGATCTTACTTCTCTGTTACTTTCTTCATTTATTACTGCAAAGCCACTAAAATAAATATTTTTATATTTCTCTATAATTTTATTTATTTCATTAACAGATTTGAAGGTTCTTTTATCTTCGGGACCATAGTAAAATTGTATTGTAATTAATGTTCCATTTTCTGAATAAAATTGAGATTTTATATTTTGTGGTAAAAAATCTGGTGGTATAGTTAGTACTCCAAAACTATTTGTACTGAAAACATCCTTTACACCATCTACTTTTGAAATTTTTGATACTAATTCATTAACTATACTTAAATTTTCAAAACCTTCTATGTAAATAAATGCACTTGAAGAAGCATTAAAATATTCTTCCAATATTTTTTGGGCTTTAACTGAGGATAAATAATCTGGTAAATATGAAGTTAAAGAAGTGTTAACTTTTGTGTTTTTCCAGGAATAAAAACAAAAAGGAAGAATTATAAAATATAATAAAATAACAATTATTTTATACTTAACTATATATTTAAAAATTTTCATTTTAATAAATTTTATTGTAAATTTTAATATAAATAATATATCTTAATTAAAATTAAATTTTTTATATATTTTTTTCGAAAAATTAAAATAAAATTTTAGTAAAATAACAATCTTATTAAATTATTTTATAGTAAAAGATTTAGATTTTATTTAACAAAAAAAATATATAATGAATTTAAAAAATATCAAATTAAATCTTATTATTTGACAAAATAAAAAAAATAAATTATAAATTATTAAAAGGGAATACTTTATTTAATTATAGGATTAATTTTATGGAAAATATAGAAAATTTTGAAGAATTTTTTTCTGAGTTTCTAGTTGAAGCTGAAGAGATGATAAGCAATATGGAAAATTCTATTATTGAGCTTGAGAAAAATAAAGATGATAGAGATAAAATTAATGAAATATTTAGAGGAGCTCATACAATTAAAGGTTCTTCAGCAACTCTAGGTTTAACGGATATTTCTCAATTTGCCCATGTTTTTGAAGATTCTCTCGATTTTATAAGAAGAAATAAAAACTTAAAAATAACTTCTGAATTGATAGATATAATTCTTGAGGGAATAGATGTTTTAAAAAATCTTATTGAGTCAAAAAAGGATAATTCTATTAAAATAGAGGATATTGACATAGTTCTTAATAAGATTCAGCAAATTCCATCTTTATATGGAATATCAATAAAAGAAAAATCAGAAGAATTAAAAAAAGATGATAGAGAAAAATATGAAGATAAAACAATAGAAACAGTTAAAAATAAAAATGAAAATATTAAGGAAAAAAACTATAAAGAATTATCGGATAAAAAAGATTTAATAAGAGATTTAATTTTGAATAAAGAAAAAATATCTGAAATTTTAAGTGATGTTGATTTTGAATCAAATAAATTATATAAAATTGTTGTTTATTTTTCAAAAGATGATCCAATGGCTTCAGTTGGTCCTATACAGGTTTATTCATCTTTAAGAGACTTAGGTGTATTATATTATACAAATCCCGATTATGAAATTTTAAAGAAGAATCAGTTTCATCAAAAGACTATATATTTATTTTCAACAACTAAATCCAAGGATGTTATATATAATTTTACATTTATTCCTGATACAACCACAGAAGTGGTTATAACAGAATTAAAAAAAGAAGATCTAGATTATATTTCAAATGAAGCAATAAAATATTCTGAAGATATTAAGATAGAGGAAAATAATAAAGAACAAGAGATAGAAAGAGAGAAAATAGAAGAATTTAGAGAAAATTATGAAAAAGAAGAAAAAATTTATAAAGATGAATTAAAAAATAATATTTCTGAGGAAACTTTCATAGAAGAAAATAAATTTGTAGAAGAAAAACCATTTGAAGATAAAGGTCAATTATCTAATGTAAAACAGAAAACGATTCTTAGAGTTGATTCAGAAAGAGTTGATGATCTTTTAAATATGGTTTCTCAACTTGTAATAAACAAAGCTTCTTTTACAGATAGTTTAAATAAATTAAGTTCAAGTATTGCAAATATTTCAAGTTACGAAGATATACTTATAAAATATATAAAAGATTTAATGATAAAGTTAAATGAGAAAACTAATATCGGAAATTTAGGAAATGAAATTTCTGAAAATTTTGAAAAATTAATTAATGATTTTTCAACTACATTTAAAAGCATAAAAACGAATCTTGATACTTTACAAAATGATATTCATCTTCATTCTAATATTATAAATCAAATGCGTGACAGTGTAATGAAAGTTAGAATGGTACCTATAGAACAGTTATATTCAAGATTTCCTAGAATTATAAGAGATCTACAGAAAAAATTGGGAAAAGACGTAGATTTAATTCTTGAAGGACAGGATACTGAGCTTGATAAATCTATTATTGAAGAATTAAATGATCCATTAATGCATATTTTAAGAAATTCTGTTGATCATGGAATTGAATCTAAAGAAGAAAGAAAAGCTTTAGGTAAACCTATTAAAGGAACTATTAAAGTATCTGCAAGGAATGAAGGTAGTATTATTTACATATCTGTTTCAGATGATGGCAAAGGAATTGATTATAATGAAGTTAGAAAAAAAGCTATAGATAAAGGTCTTATATCACCTACAGATGATTTAACTATTGCAGAAATTTATAATTTTTTATTTTTGCCAGGTTTCTCTACTGCTAAAAAAGTTTCAGAAGTTTCAGGTAGAGGTGTTGGTCTTGATGTTGTAAAGAAAGCAATAGAAAAATTGAATGGAACTGTTTCGATTGAATCTAAAGTTGGAGTAGGAACAACATTTACAATTAAACTACCTTTAACTTTAGCTATTATAAAAGCTTTAATGGTAAATATTGATAATGAAGTGTATGCAATCCCAATAGATTCAATTTTTGAAACAAAAAGAATTGATTATGATGAGATATTTAAAATTGAAAATAAAAATGTTATAAAATTAAGAAATGAATTTATTTCTGTTATTTTATTAAAAGAACTTTTTAAAAATGAGCAAATTGATAATTTTAAAGAGGGGTATCTTGTAATAGTCGGGTTTGAAGGTAAAAAGGTTGGGTTGATAGTTGATAATATGATAGGAGAAGAAGATATTGTTATCAAACCATTAAATAATAAATTAACAAAAGTAACAGGGATTTCAGGTGCTTCTATATTGGGAAATGGTGATATAGCATTAATACTAGATATAAATCAGCTTGTAGAATTTCAACAGATTGAAAATATTGAGCAAAAGGAGACATTATGAATATTGATTATATAAATCCATTTGTTGAAGCTTCATATGAAATCTTAAATGAGGTTCTTCAAGTTGAAATTAAAAGGGGAGATCTCTACCTTAAAGAGAGTGTTTCATCTATTAAAGGTGTTGGAGTCATAGTTGGATTGATTGGGGAAGCAGAAGGAAGATTAATTCTTGATATGGATGAAAAGACAGCTTGTGAAATTGCATCAATTATGAATAGTGAGAAGTATAATTCATTAAATGAAATTGTTAAAGATACAATTTCAGAGTTATCAAATATGATAACTGCTTTATCAGTAACAAAATTGCATAAAAAGGGTTTTAATTTTGATTTAACTCCACCTTCGATTATAACAGGAAAAGAAGTAGAGGTAAGAGATAAGGACTTAGAAACTTTGGTAGTTCCATTAATTTTACCATTTGGATCTATTGAAATTAATATTGCTATAAAAGAAGAGTTTTAGGTTGAGGAAATTTATGGAAAAGAAATATGTTACTTTTCATCTTGGGAAAGAAGTATATGCAATTGACATAATGTATGTTAGAGCTGTTTATAAACTTGATGTAATCTATAAACTTCCAAATATGCCAGAATCAATAAAAGGTGTTTTTAAAATTAGAAATAATATTGTTCCAATAGTAGATTTAAAACAAAGGTTTGTTTTTGAAGGAACAGATGATAGTTCATCAACTGTGCTTGTTGTAAATGTTAATGATATGGAAATAGCAATAATAATTGATAAAGTGAAAAAAGTATTAGATATAGATTCTTCTATTATACAACCTCCACCTGTTTTAAATTCTGGGATCCAAAAAGAATATTTGGTTGGAATTGCAAAAATTGGAGATAATAAGGATGATATTGTATTGATAATAGATATTCAAAGGTTATTTTCTCAATCTGAAATATCAAAATTAAAAAATATTAAAAGTATTCAACAGAGTAAAAGTTTAAAATCTATAAAATAATTTATTTTAATTTCCGATATTTTAATTATGAAATTTTTTTTATCCCTTGATTTTAAATTATACTTGAAAATAATATTCCTATTTCTTTTTATAATTATAATTCTTTTTTTCCCATTTAAAAATAATATTTTTGTATTTGCAAATGAAGAGGTTGAAGAAACAATAATTTTAAGAATTGTCCAAAATTTCAAAGATAATAATTTATTAAATAATCTAGAATTATTAAATTTTGCTATTAATAAGTATCAAGATTCATCTAATAAAAATAAATATTATTTTTATCTAGGATTAGACTATTACTATTTAAAAAATTATAATAATGCTCAAAGCTATTTACTTGAATCCCTTATAAGTAGAAGTGGAAATGGTATAAAAAATGAATCATTATATTTTTTAGGAAAAATAAAATTCATAAAAAAAGAGTATAATGATGCACTTTCATATTTTTATAATTATTTAGAAAAGTCTGAACATGATTTATTAAAAATTAATACATATTATTATATATCTGAAATATACAATACCTTAAAAAAAAATAATGAAAAAACAAAATATTTTAACTTGTTTATTTCTACTTTAAATAAAGAAACTACCAATTTTTCTGCAAATAATTTAAAAAATATTGATGATTATTTGAATATGAAAGAAAGATATTTTTTATTCTATTCATGCTTAAATTGGTATGAAGATATTTTATTAAAGATTTTAAACTATGGGGTTACTAATATTCAATTGGAAGTTAAGACTGAAACCAAATCGATCGAAGATGAAAAAAAAGAAAATGTTTTTGATGAAAAATATAAAAATTTAATTAATAAAAAAGATACTTATATAAGAAAACTTGAAGAAAATATAAAAATATTGACTGAAGAAAATGAAAACTTGAAAAAAAAGATTTTAGAATATGAAAAAATTTTAAAAGAGAAAGTTGATTCTGATATAAGTAATTTAATAAATAAAATTAATAATCTTGAAGATGAAAATCAGAAATTAAAAATTGAAAATACTAATTTAAAATCAGAATTAAAAAAAGCTTATGATAATGTAGAAATGTTAAAAATAGAAAATTTAGGTTTAAAAAATCAAATAGAAGAGTTAAATAAAAAAATAGAAGAACTTGAGGAAAAAATAAAAAGTCTTCAAAATGATAAATCCAACATGGTTAATAATAATTATAGCCAATTACTATTAATAAAAGAGGAAAATGAAAAAAAATTAAAAATCCTTGATTTAAAATACAAAGTTTTGAGTTTATTAAATATGGTATTAGATAAAAAAATTAAATTAATAAAAGAAATTATTTCAAAAATTGAAGGTGCAAAATTAGAAGAATTTTAATTAATGAGATAATAAATGAATAAGAATAAATTTTATTATTTATCTTTTTTATTCATTTTGATTTTATTTGTTTTTCTTATATCTGATAATATAAAGGTTTTTTATTTATCAGCAGATGATTCCCTTGAAAATGAAGATTTCAAAGTAACATTTGATAAAGATACAAGCTTTTTTAATATTTATTCAAAAAAATATAAAGTGTATTTATTATTTCCATCAAAACCTTTAACTTCTACTATTTATATAAAGTATGATAACCAATTAATAATTCCACAAAAAACAAGTGCTTTAAAAAGAGAGCTTTTTTTAAAAAATAATACACTTGTTTTTAATTTTGAACTTTCATATTTAAATTTAATTGAAAGTATAAGATTTATTGAAACTGAAGATAAAAATATCTGTTTAAATATTGAATTTGAAATAATAAATAAAGATAAAAGAGGACATTATATTAACCTCGGGGTATTAATTGATACCTACTTAGGTGAAACATATTTAATACCTTTTAGGGTTTCAACAATAGGTCTTTTAGATAAAGCTAAAATATATGAAAAAACTAATATTCCTGATATGGTTTATTCATTAGATAATCCAAAAGATCCAATTTATGGATTAATTTTTTATTTTAGAAAAGCAGGTTTTAGTTTGCCAGAAAAAGTTATATTAGCATCATACTCTGATATTCAGGATAATCTTTTTAATTCAAAAAATATAGTTAATTTAAGCTTTGATAGCAAATATAAAAAAGGAGATGCAGCGATTGGTGTTGTGTTTACAGAAAAGTATCTAGAAAAAGATCAATCTTCTAAATATAATATGCTTATTGGTTTTTATCCATTATTAAAAACAGAAGAAAATAAAACAGAACAGATAGATAAAAGTTCAGAATATCTTGAAAAATATGTTCAAGAACAAATAGAAAAATTAAATAAAAAATTAAATTATTTAAAAGATTTGCTTAGTGAAATTTATAAAAAAATAGATGATATTAAAATTCTTGATAAGATTATTATAAAATTGCAAGAAATATATAATTTAATCCTATACCTTGAACAAAATTATCAAAATATTACTCTTGATGAATTTAATAAAAAAGTAAAAGATATAGAATTAATGATTGAAGAAATTCAAAAAACTATTTTACAACAATAGATTGAAAATTTTTATCAAATAAATATAATTTCTCTTGATGATTATAAAAGAAAACAAAAGCAATATTTTATTTAAATGGCTAAAGCTAGATAATGCTGCTAAAATTTATCCAAGTATAACAAATTCTTTTGAAACTAATTTTTTTAGGTTATCAGCAACATTATATGATTTTGTAGATGTTGATATCTTGCAAAAAGCTTTAAAAATAATATTTCCAAGATTTCCATATTTTCAAGTTTATATTAAAAGGGGGTTATTCTGGTTTTATTTTGAAAAAACAGAAGATATAATTCCATTAACATATGAAAAATCTCTTCCATGTCAAAAAGTTGATTTATTTAATAACAATTTTCTAATAAAAATAATTCCTTATGGTAAAAGAATTGCTGTTGAATCGACTCATATATTAACTGATGGGTATGGGTTATTGAATTTTTTGAAATCATTATTATTAATTTATTTAAAATTAAAATATAATGAAAATGGAGATTTTGGAGATATTATAACACCTTCAAAAGAAATTGAAGAGGAAGAGTATATAGATGCTTATCAAAAATTTTATAAAATAAAAACAAACCTTCCTCCAAAAAAGAAAAAAGCATATCATATAAAAGATAAACTTATTGGAAAAAATAAATTTGAAATTATAAGAGCTATATTACCTTTAGACTTAACATACAAAAAAGCAAAAGAATATGGTGTCTCTGTTAATGATTTTCTGGTTGCAAATACACTTTATGCATATCAAAAATATTATTTAGAAAATGTTAAAAGTAGAAAAAAAGATATAATAACTATTGCGGTTCCTGTAAATTTAAGATCTCATTATAAGATAAACACAATGAGAAATTTTTCTTATATAATAGATCCTTCAATTGATTTAAATTTAGGAGTGTATAGTTTTGAAGAAATTTTATATCAAGTTCATCATTTTATAAGATTAAATAACACACCAAAAAACCTTCTTCCATATTTAAAAAGAAATATTTCATCTGAAAAAAACATTATTGTAAAACTTATTCCATTAATATTTAAAGATTTTATTTTAAAAATTTCATATAATGCAATTGGTTCAAAACCTATTTCTACATCTTTATCAAATCTTGGAATTGTCAAAGTTCCAGAGTGGATGGAAAAATATATAGAGTCATTTGATTTTATCCCATCACCTTCTCCAACATTAAAGTATTTAATTGGCGTAATAGGTTTTAAAGATAAAATAATATTAAATTTTAATAAAACATGCAAAACAAATAAAATTGCACAATATTTTTTCTCAAATTTAAATAATATTGGTATACAGGCAAAAATAAATGTTAGTTGGAGGTAAATATGCCTTTTTGTAAAAGATGTGGAGTTGAAATCTCACAAAAATTAAATAAATGTCCTTTATGTAGAGGGAATTTATCTGATAAAATAGAATGGGATGAAAACAAAATGTTTCCTGATGAAGATCAAATAGAAAAAGAAATTGATTATAGGTATAAGAAAGATATAAAGATATTGTGGTCAATTTTAACATTAATATTTTCAGTTTCAATATTTATTTTTTTAATAATATTTTTAAAATTTCCAAAATCAAAATCTTGGATTTTTTATCCTATATTATCTATTTTAGCTTTATTCAATTTAATAACAATTTCCTTTTTTTTATATAAAAAAACTATTTTATTTTTTCTTCTTTCTTTTTTAAATATTTTGTTGTTTTTGTTTTTATTGGATATTCTAGATGGTAAGATTGTATGGTTTTTTAAATTAGGGTTACCTATATTGTTAAATTTACATATCTTAGGTGGTATATTATTTATTATTATTAAAAATTTAAAGAAAAAAAGCTTTAATATTTTTGGGGTTTTATTTTTATTAATTTCGATATTTTGTATTATTCTTGATATAATAATAAATTTTTATTCATACAACAATCTTGATCTTATTTGGTCTCCTTTTGTTGCTGCTATTTTAATACCTATTTCAATATATTTTTTCTATTTGCAGTATATTGCTAAAAAAGATTTAGATATTGATAGGTTTTTTCATATAGATTGAGATTAAATTGTTTGATAAAATTTAGATATTTTTATTTTAAGGGAGTAGAATTTGAAATCTAATGATAAAAAAAAATTAGAAAAAGATAATTTTTTTAATGATTTAAAAAATAATTTAAAAGAAGAGTTTAATAAAATACAAGAATCCATAACTCATAAGTATGAAGGTGGATTAAAGTATAGCAAATTAATAAAGGGGGGAAAATTTAAGCTTATTCCTTTTCTTATAAATGCATATAAAGAAGGTAAATTTTTAAATACTTTTAAAATATTATGGAGAACATTAGTATTAGGATTTCAAATACCAATAGCATATTTTAAAAAAGGTAAAAATGAAAAATGGAAAGATTATTCCTATAAAAAGATGAAATCATGGGGTTTAGACCTTTGCAAAATTGCAAAAGTAAATTTAAAAGTAATAAATAATGAAAATTTATCAAAAGATAAAACTTATCTTTTTGTTTCAAATCATCTTTCCCCATATGATATCCCTGTTTTAAGTGCTGCTATTCCTGTTCCAAATGGGTATATTGCAAATAAGCAATTTACATCTTTTTTTGTTACAAATTTTTGGGTTAAACATTCAGGAGGAGTTTTTATTGACAAACATGACAAAAAATCTCAAATTCAATCTTTGAAAAATATTGTAAAAAGTTTGAAAGATGGTAATAGTTTAATCTTATTTCCTGAAGGGTATATGAGCAAAGATGGTGAATTGCAAAAACTAAATAAAGGAGGATTAATGGCAGCATATTATGGGGATGCTTTGATTGTTCCAATTTTACTGCATGGAACAAGAGAAGTTTGTAAGCCTGGTGAATTTGGTGTTAATATGAATAAAAATGTATATGTTGTTTTTGATGAACCTATTGATTTAAAAAAACTTAGTAAAGAAGATTTAAATAATATTGATATTTATGTTTATAATAAATTAAAAAAATTAAAAGAAAATTTGATAAATAATTTATTAGTTATTGAAAAATAAAATAAATGATTAAAAATTAATAATATGAATGAAAATTTAATATTAAAAAAAATTTTTAAAAAATTAAAAATAACTGAAAAGTTATATATTTTTATTGTTATAATTTTTATTTTTGGAATTTTTTATTTATATTTTTTAATTAATAGACATACAATATTAAATAAGTATGTTTTAAATATCAAAAAAGGATTTTGTGAGTTAAATGATAATAATTTTTCTGAAAATATTATAATAAAACTTGATGGAGAGTGGGAATTTTATTGGGATAAATTGTTAGTTTTAGAGGACTACGATGTAGATAATCTTGATAAATATTATATATATGTTCCTTCATATTGGCAAAACAACAAGGATAAAAATGGAAATAAATTTCCTGATCATGGTATAGCTTCATATAGATTAATAATTGATAATAAAAGTAAGATAAGAGATATTGGGATTTCAATAAGGGGTTTAGGGGGTGCATATAATTTTTATATAAATAAAAAGTTGGTTTATAAAAAAGGTGAAATTAATAGGAACATAAAAGATGCTAAATTAAAATTTTCATCAGATCTATTTTTTTATTCTTTTCCATTTAATCAAAATCCCGAAAATGACAAAATTGAAATAATTGTAGAAGTTCAATCGGAATATTATTTTAAAAGTGGGATTTATTTACCTATAGAGATTGGTTCAAGTAAAGTTATGCTTGATAAAAATACTTTTCAAACAGCATCTGATCTTTTTATTTTTGGACTTGTTTTTATAATGGGTTTTTATCATTTAATTTTATATTTTTTAGGTTATAGGGAAAAAGCTTACTTATATTTTGGGTTTTTTGCACTTGTTTATTCTTATAGAATAATATCAACAGGAATTCTAATTTTTAATAAAATTTTTCCTGATTTGACAATAAACTGGGATTTGAGAATCTATCAGATATTTTTATTTTTAATTTTACCAAGTTTTGCAGGTTTTATTGCAGATATTTTTAATAAATATTTTAATAAATTTTTAAGAAATATTTTTGTTATTTTTCCTTCTATTTTAGCTTTGTTAAATCTTTTTTTACCATTAGCTTATATAGATTATTTACTTATTATCTTTGAAGTTTTTGCACTTTTATTTATGCTTTATTTAATCTTTATTTTAATTACCTCTTTTATTAATAAATATAAATATTTATCTGTCTTTGCTTTTGGGGTGTTTTTATTGATATTAGGTACAACTCATGATATATTGAAAGATTTTGGTATTGGATTAAAGATAAATATGATGCCAGTTGTACTTGCATCTTTTATTTTTATTCAATCACTAATTTTATCAATAAAATTTTCAGATTCATATAAAGAAACTAAAAACTTATCATATGAACTTGAAAGGTTAAACCAATTTTTCCAAAAATTTGTTCCTCAAAGTTTTCTGGATTTTATAAAAAATGAAAATATAAAAGATAAAATTATAGAAGGTGAAAATGTTCAAACAAAGATGGGGATGATGTTTATAAAGATAAAAAATTTAAATGATATTTACTCAAAGTATAGCAATGATATAAGTATAAAAATTTTAAATAACTATTTTGATGTATGGAATAAAATTGCAAGAAAAAATTATGGTTTTATAGAAAAATATGAGAAAGAAGGGATATTAATTTTATTTCCTACAAGTCCGGATATATTGATATCATGTTCTTATGAAATAATAAATGATACAAATAAATATTTGGTTGATCAATATAAGAATGAATTAGATTTTAATGTTTCAATTCATTATGGGGATATTTCTATAGGGACTATAGGATCTAATGAAAATTATAATGAAAGATTTGTTTCTAAAGATCTTGAGTATTTGAAAATAATGGTTTATTTAAATGATAGTTTTTCGTGCAAAGTACTTTTTTCTGAAAAACTTTATGAGAGAATAAATGAAGATGAACAAAATAGAAGTAGATATATTGGTAATATGAAAATAGAAGATGAAGAGATTAATTTATATGAATATCTTGGAGTTTTAAGTGAAAAAGAGGAATATTTAAGAAATTTTTATAAAAAAGAACTTGAAGAGCTTATTTTATTTATAATTAATAAAAAATATATAGTTGCCTCTGAAATTTTAAAAAAATTACTTGTAAAAAATAATGAGGATAATATTTTATTATATTATAAAGAATATTTAAAAGATAAAGTTTAAGACTTAATCATTTATAGATTTTAAATTTTGGAATTTTAGGTAAAAGTCTTTTTAAAAATTGATTTTTAAAATATTTATTAAAAAACTTAGAAAAATATCTATAGGAATTACAAACAAAAGAGAAGGTAAACAGTTTACTATTTTTATATCTTTTAATTTCATTAAATTGAATCCTAAAAGAATCAGTATCAACCCACCAGTTGAACTTATCTGTAAAACAAGGTTTTGTGGAATAAAATTCCCTAAAAAATAAAAAAATAGTGTTAACAAACCTTGAAAAAGAAATACTGGAATAAATGAGAAAAAAACTCCAATACCAAAAGAAGAAGATAAAATAATTGAGGAAATTCCATCCATTACCGATTTTGTAATAAGTATTGAAGAGTTTTTATTTATACCTTCTTCCATTGCTCCAATAATAGTCATAGAACCTATACAAAACAGTAAAAAACTTGTAATCAAACCATTTGAAAAATTAATTTGGTATTCAAAATTTATATTTGATTTTATATTAAAATCATGATTATTCTTATTTTTGTTTTTATTTTTTAAATTAATTATTATATCCGAAAATGTATTATTAATTTTTTCAAAAATAAGATCAAGTTTAATTATGTTACTAGAAACTGTACCTAAGATAAGAGAGATGAAAATAGAAAGGGGATTTGTTGTTTGAAAAACCATTTTAAATCCAATAAAAATAGTAAAAACACCAATACAATCAAATAAAATATTTTGAATTGATTGATTTATTTTTTTAATTATAGTTAAACCAAGAATAGAACCTATAATTATTAATAAACTATTTGTAATTGTTCCTAACAATAGCATAATTTTTTATCTCCTTTTTAATATTAAAATATTATAATATTTTTTGAAAAATTCATTTATTATTAAAAAAAAAATTAAAATAATAAAATAAATTTATAAATTAAATAAAGGAGAAAAATATGAAAAGATACAATATTGGATGGATAGGAATAGGAGTTATGGGGAAATCTATGGCCATGCATTTTTTGAAAAATGGATTCAATGTAAATGTTTACAACAGGACAAAAGAAAAAGCTAATACTTTGATAGAACAAGGTGCAAATTATTGTGAAAATATTTCAATACTTGTTGAAAAATCGGATATTATTTTTACAATGGTAGGTTTTCCTAAAGATGTTGAAGAAGTTTATTTTGGAAATGATAACATAATCTCGACAGTTGAAAAGCTTTATAGTTTAAATATAAAAAATAATAGATCTGATTGTGAATTATATAAAGATAGTGGAAGAAATAAATATATTATAGATATGACAACAACAAAACCATCACTTGAAATAAAAATTTATAATGAACTTAAAAATTTTAATATCGGTTTTTTGGATGCACCAGTTTCAGGAGGTGATATTGGAGCTCGAAATGCAACACTCTCGATAATGGTTGGAGGGGAGGAGAAGGATTTCAATTTTATAAAACCATATTTTGAAATACTTGGGAAAAATATTGTATATCAAGGAAAAGTTGGCCAAGGTCAGAATACTAAAATGTGCAATCAAATTGTTATTGCAGGTACAATGATAGGTGTTTGCGAAAGTCTTTTATATGCATATAAACAGGGGTTAAATATTGAAAATGTTTTAATGTCAATTTCAAAAGGAGCTGCAGGTTGCTGGACACTTGATAATCTTGCTCCAAGGATTTTAAAAGGTGATTTTAATCCTGGATTTTATGTTGAACATTTTGTAAAAGATATGGAAATTGCATTAGAGGAAGCTTCAAGAATTAATCTTTCATTACCCGGACTTTCGCTTGTTCATCAACTTTATGTTGCATTAAAAGCTCAAGGGGAAGGGAAACTTGGAACTCAAGCTTTATATAATGCATTGAAAAAACTAAATAATATAAATTAAAAAAAATAAAAAGTTTAATTATCAATAAAAACAAATTAAATAAAAAGAAAATTATAAAAAATATTTGAAATTCAATTATAACAAGGAAAAATTTATGATTTTAATAAAAAATTTATTTTTTTCTTATGGAGCAAATAAAGTATTTGAAGATATAAGTTTAAATATTTATAGAGAAGATAAAATAGGTTTAATTGGAATAAATGGGTCTGGAAAAACAACTTTATTAAAACTTCTTTCTGGTGAGCTTAAGCCAGAAAAAGGTGAAATAATTTTTGAAGGAAATGTATCTATAGGTTATATTCCTCAAGAGATAAATTTTGGTGAAAATGAAACACCAAGGAGTTTGTGTTATAAGGCATTTGAGTATGAGAAAAAATTAATAGAGAAATTTGAAAAAATATCTTTGAAACTTGAAAAAGATTTTAATAATGAAAATTTGCATAATGAGTATGATAAAATTTTAAATGAAATAAATGAAAGAGATGCTTTTAATTTAAATTATAAAATTGAAAATATTCTTTTTAATTTAGGATTTGACAAGGAAACTATTGATTTGGAACTTAAGTATAATTCTGGAGGATTTAAAGTAAGAGCTTATATTGGATATTTGTTATTGATAAATAAAGATCTTATTTTACTTGATGAGCCTACAAATTATCTTGATATTGATTCAATAATTTTTTTAACAGAATACTTAAAGTCTTATAAAAAAGCATTTATTTTAATATCTCACGATACAGAATTTTTGAATAATACAATAAATAGGGTTCTTTATTTAAATAATTTTAAAATTTATGATTTTCCAAATTCAAACTATTATGATTTTTTAAAAAGAAAAGAAGAGCTTATTGATAGGATTAGAAAAAATAATGAAAATAGATTAAAAAAAATAGAACAACTTCAAACTTTTGTTGATAGATTTAGAGCAAAAAATACTCTTGCAACAAGAGTTCAAAGTAAGATGAAGATGATAGATAAATTGAAGGAAGAATTGAATGATATAAATTTTAAAGAAAAAGAGGTCAATTTTGTATTAAAAGAAAACAAAAATAGGTTTTTAAATATTTTAAGTTTCGAAGGTGTATCATTTTCTTATGATAAGGGAAAAAATATTATAGAAAATATATCTTTTTCAATAACAAGAGATGATAAAATATTGTTAGTAGGAAAAAATGGGATTGGGAAGACAACTTTATTAAAACTTGCTGCAAGAGTTTTATCTCCGCAAACAGGTAATGTTTTATACCATAATAATGCAAAATTTGGTTATTTCTCTCAAGATTTAAAAGAAACATTAAATCTTGAAAATGAAGTTATAGAAGAATTTGAAAAAGAAGATTTTGCAAAAGAACTAAATGATACAGAAAAGAGAAATTATCTAGGTATATTTGGATTTGAAAAAAATGATGTTTTTAATAAAGTTAAGTTTTTATCAGGTGGTGAAAAAGTAAGACTTCTAATTTCTAAAATATTTTTAAATTCACCAGATATTTTGATTTTAGATGAACCAACAACATATCTTGATATTCAGTCGAAAGAAATTCTTTCAAATTGTGTAAATAATTATAATGGAGCTGTTTTGATGGTATCACATGACATTGATTTTATAAAAAGAGTATCAAACACAATATGGACAATTGAAGACAAAAAGATAAAGAAATTAAAAAATATTGAAGAGTATTTATTTTTTAAGAAAAATAATCTATTTAATTATAGTGAGTCAAAATCTCAAAACTTAAATCAAAATTACTCATTTGACAATTCTCAAGTAAATTTTAGTATTAAAGGAATTAACAATTATAATAAAAATATTGAAAAAGGTAAAAAAAATATATGGAATTCAGAAAAAGATAAAGAAAAAAAAAGAGAAATTATTGAGAAAGAGATTTTAACTATAGAAAATAAAATTAAAGAGATTGAATTAAATTTTTTGAACCATAAATGGGATGAAAAATTTATTGAATTAAATAAAGAGTACAATTTATTAAAAGATAGATTAAAATATTTAGAAGATGAATGGATAAATTTATGAGATATTCAGGGTTATGGGAAAGACTGGTTCAACTTATACAATTAACTCCAGACTCAAAATTACAGAATATTTTTTTAAAAATTAATGATAAAGAGCTTGGAATTATATATAATCAAGGGGATGAAAGGATAAATTGCAAAATAAGAAGCTTGATAGGTAAAATAAAACTTGAAAAAATTTTTGAAGAACAAAAAGTATTGAGGCATCAGTTTGTTCCAAGAGAAACTTTTCACTTTATTGTTTTAAATTTAATTGAAATTTTAGAAGATAGGCAGGATTATAAAAAATCTTCAATTTATTTAAGACCAAAAGAAAAATAAAAATCACTTGACATTTTATTTTACTTATTTTAAATTCTGGTAAATACCAGTATATATAAAAATAAAGTGGAACACACCAGTATATTTAAACAATTTATTTTTAAAAGGGATCTGAATAAACCATATTATATTCAACTTGCTGACTTTATAAAAGAAAAAATATTAGATAATGAAATTGAACAATTACCATCTGAAAGATCTTTATCTTCTTTATTAAATGTATCAAGAACAACTGTTATAAAAGCTTACGAGATGTTAAAACTTGAAAATATTATAAAATCGGTTAGAGGAAGTGGATACTATATTAACAAAAATAGTTATCATTTTATTAAAAGTAGAAAAGATAGAGCTATTTATTTAATAAATAACCTTATTGATAAACTTCTTGATGAAAATTATTCATTTAATGATATTAGAAATCTTTTTAATCTGATTCTTTCTTATAAGGAAGATAATCAAAATTCTTTTAATATTGCTTTTATAGATTGTAATCCTGAAACTTATTTGATAGTTTTTAACCAGTTAAAAAATCTCTTTAAAATAAATTTAAATTTTTATTTAAATAGTTGTGACTTTTTGAGCTCTAATATAAATAAAATAATTGAAAATTATGATCTAATATTGACAACCAAAACTCATTATAATGAAATTATAAAAATATTAAAAAATTTGGAATATGAAGATAATTTTACAACTAATAAAAATATCAGGAATGATGATGATAGCAAAAATGATGAAAATGCAAGAAAAATTATAAATAATAAAAATAAAAGTAATATGACTCAAATTGATGAAATTTTAATAAAAGTTAATCTTGAACTTGACAATAGAACAATATTAAATCTTGGAAAAATTAAAAAAGAGGATAGAAAAATAGTAATAACTTATTCAAAAAGATTTAGTGAAATAATCAAAAGTTATTTAATTGATTTTGATCTTTTTGAAAATTGTAATTTTTTAATAATAGAAGATTTGATTAATAAAAGAGAAAATAATGAGAAATTTATTTTTAATGATACAAATGATACCAATATAACAGGTATTACTAAACTTGATGATTTTGATTGGATTATTTTACCTGAAAATTATAAATTGTTTAGTCATTCAAAATATTTTAATGATTTTTTTATTGTTTATAAAGATGAGTTTGTAGATAGAATAATTTTAAAACTTGACGAACTTATAAGGAATAAAAATATTGGAGTAATATATTTTGATTATAAGATAGATAAAGGGTCATTAATATTTATTGAAGATAAAATTTCAAAAATTAATAGTATTAAATTAAAAGAATTTATTTATGAAGGAGATATTAATGAAAAAAATTAATATAGTGACAGGAGTTATTGGAAGTGATTGTCATGCTGTTGGGAACAAGATAATTGAAAAGGTATTTTCAGAGGCTGGATTTAATGTAATAAATCTTGGTGTAATGGTTAACCAGGATGAATTTATTGATGCAGCTATTGAGTCAAATGCGAGAGCTATTCTTGTTTCATCTTTATATGGTCAGGGAGAACTTGATTGTGAAGGGTTAAGAGAAAAGTGTATAGAAAGAGGACTTGAGAATATTATCTTATATGTTGGTGGAAATTTAGTAGTTGGAAAACATGATTTTAAGGAAGTTGAAGAAAAATTTAAAAAAATGGGATATGATAGAGTTTTTGGTCCTGATGCTGATTTAAATAATGCAGTTTCTCTTTTAAAAAAAGATATAGAGGAAAGATTTGGTGAAAAAGTTAATTAGTATTGATATAGGTTCAACTTATACAAAAGGGATACTTTTTTACCATTTTTATTATAAGGATTTAACTAATTTTAAAAATGAAAATGATTTAAATTTATTTTTTGAGAAATTTAATTTTGTCTTACCTGTAAAAAGAGTTGAAACACCAACAACTACTAATCATTTAGCAGTTGGTTTTTTTAATGTTTTAGTAAATTTATTAATCAATAATGATTTAATTGATAAATTATTATTAAATAAAAATTTAATTAGTAAAAATTTAATTGATAAAGTTTTATTGGAAGAAAATATAATTAAAGATTCAAATAAAGCTATAATATTTTTTGAAAATTATGAGGATTTACATAATAAAAAAGATTATTTTATTGATTTAATTAAAAAAGAGGAAATTGAAATATTTTATTCATCTTCAGCAAAAGGTGGTTTAAAAATTGTAGCAATAGGTATAGTTCCAGAACTTACCTTAAAAACTGCAAAGTTAACAGCTTTGTCTGCAGGGGGAAAAGTTACTAAATCATTTTCATATAAGCTTACAAATAAAAATATAAAAGAAATAGAAGATGAAAATCCTGATATTATTCTTTTTACAGGTGGAACAGATGGTGGTAACGAGGAAATAAATCTTCATAATGCAAAAATGCTTTCAAACTTAAATATTAAACCTGTTATATTATATGCGGGAAATAATAGTTGTGCAGAAGAGGTTTATCAAATATTAAATTCAAAGGGATACATAGTAAAAATAGCTGAAAATGTTTTACCTTCTATTGATAAGATAAATATTGATGATGCAAAAAATCATATAAGGGAGATTTTTTTAGAGAACATTGTTAAAGGGAAAGGGCTTGATGAAATATCTGATATAATAGGATATTTGCCCCAGCCAACACCTCTTTCTGTGTTTAATTTTATACAAAAAATTCCTGAAATGACAAAAAAAATAAGAAAAATATTTGAAATAGAAGATAGTGTATTTGAAAATAAGATTTACAATCCTTCTCATATATTTGATAATATTAATATAACAAATGAGAAAGGTTTTGAAAATCAGAAAATAAGAGAAACCTTTTTTGATTTAAAAATCGATTTTGAAAGAATAAAAAAAATAGTTAATTTTAATTGGGAAAGTTTTATTGCAATTGATATGGGAGGTGCAACAACAGATTTTTATTCCTATCATAAAGATATAATTGAAGATAGCAATGTTATGTATAAAGGACTAATAGAACCTGTTGTTAAAAGAACAGTTGAAGGTGATCTTGGTATGAGAGTATCTGCGAAATCAGTTTTTGATAGTGGTATTGATTTTATAAAAAAAATTATTGAGCTTTCAAAAGATCTTATTCCAAAAAGCATAAAAGAAGAATTAAAAAATTTAATAGGTATAGAGTTAGATGATGAATTTCAAGAACAAATTTTAAGAAGATTGAAAGATTATGTAGAGTTTGTTAATATAAATACATCTTATATTCCAGAAGATAAAGAAAAGATATACTTTGATGAAATTCTTGCATCAACTTGTTTGAGATTATCAGCATTAAGACATGCGGGAAAATATAAAAGGATATTTACTGTAAATGGAGAAAAATTTATTCAATATGGAAAAAATTTAAAACATGTATCTCTTGTAATTGGAAGTGGAGGATATTTATCAAGAATGAATAATTTTAATCCTGAAAAATATTTAAAATTTTCTTATGAACAATGTTTGAATAAAAAAGAGTTATATGAACTTGATGAAGAAATTCCTCTTTTACCTGAAACAATAGATTATTTTCAGGATAAAAATTACTTATTACCTTTAGTTTCAAATATATCAACAAAATATGCCTTTGAGGCAACAATTGTTCTTATGAATAATTTAATTAATGAAAAAAATAATTAAAAATAAATTGATAAAAATTAAATTTATGGAGATAAAAATGGGAGAAAAAAAAGAATTAAAAAATAAAAAGATTGAATTAAATTTATTTTTTGAAGAAAGAGGAGAGGTTTTAAAAGGTTGGCATACTGGAAAAGATATTGAAAATTTAGATGAAGGAATTAAATATCAAAAAAGTATTCCTGATGAGAAAAGATTTTCATTAAAATTAAAAAAAGCTAATGATAATAAAATAACATTGATTCAACCAAGAGCTGGGGTTGCTTTACTTGAAGAGCATATAGAGCTTTTAAAGTATCTTGAACAAGAGGCTGATCTTTTACCAACTACAATTGATGCATATACTAGACAAAATAGGTATGCCGAAGCTGAAAAAGGTATAGTAAGATCTAAAGAAGCAGGGAGATCTTTATTAAATGGATTCCCTGCTGTAAATTGGGGTATAAATAATTGTAGAAAAGTTATAGAAAGTTTAAAAAAACCTGTTCAGGTAAGGCATGGAACTCCTGATGCAAGATTACTTGCAGAGATTACTTTAGCTTCGGGATTTTCTTCATTTGAAGGTGGTGGGATTTCATATAATATTCCTTATGCTAAGAGTGTACCTTTAGAAAAATCTTTGAGAGATTGGCAATATGTTTACAGGCTTATTGGATTTTATGAAGAAAATGGTGTGAGAATAAATGTAGAACCATTTGGACCTCTTACAGGAACTTTAGTCCCCCCATTTATTTCTAATACTATCGCTATTATTGAAGGAGTTCTTGCTCTTGAACAAGGTGTAAAATCAATAACTATAGGGTATGGGCAACTTGGGAATTTGATACAAGATGCAGCTGCTATTATTTCATTAAGAGAACTTGCAAAAGAAATATTTGATTTTTTTGGATATAAGGATTATGAATTGACAACTGTTTTTCATCAATGGATGGGTGGATTCCCTGAAGATGAAGCAAGAGCATTTGGTGTTATATCTTGGGGTTCAGCTACTGCAGCATTATCAAAAGCAACAAAAGTTATTGTTAAAACTCCTCATGAGGCATTAGGAATTCCTACAAAAGAAGCAAATTTAGCAGGTTTAAAAGCTACTAAACAAATTGTAAATATGCTTTATGAGCAATCTATAGATAGGTCTGAAACACTTGAAAACGAGATAAAAATGATTAAAGAAGAAGTTAAATATTTATTTAATAAAGTTATTGAGGCTGGTAATGGAGATCTCGCAATTGGTGTAGTAAAATCTTTTGAAGCTGGAATACTTGATGTACCTTTTGCTCCATCAGTTTATAATAAAGGTAAAATTATGCCTGTAAGAGATAATAATGGAGCTGTTAGGATACTTGATTTTGGTTATGTACCTATGAAAGAAGAGATAAAAGAATTTCATAGAGAAAAAATAAATGAAAGAGCAAAATTTGAAAAAAGAGAACCAAATTTCCAGATGCTTGTTGATGATATATATGCTATAAGTAAGGGTAGACTTGTTGGGAGACCAAGAAATTAGGAACTTTTAATAATAGTTTAAAGATATTTTATGGTAAAATTTTTAATAAGAAAATTAATAATTTTAAGAAATAAATTATTATAAATGAAGGGAGTTTTATGAAAATAAAAGATATTTTGTTTTCTGCTGGAAAAACTGGATTTTTCTTTGATGATCAGAAAGCTATAAAAAAAGGTGCTAAACAGGATGGTTTTATATATGAAGGAAAACCTGAAATTGAAGGGTTTGAAGCAATAAGACAGGCTGGTGAATCTATTTCTGTTATTTTAATTCTTGAAGATGACCAAATCGCTGTTGGTGATTGTGCTGCAGTTCAATATTCTGGAGCAGGTGGTAGAGATCCTCTTTTTCTTGCAAAAAATTATATACCATTTCTTGAAAAACATATAAAACCATTTTTATTAAATAGAGAACTTAAAAGTTTTAAGGATATTGCAGAAGAAATTGATAGGATGGAGATAGATGGTAAAAAAATTCATACTGCTATAAGATATGGAGTAAGCCAAGCTATATTAGATGCTGTTTCAAAAGCAAATAGAGAGACAATTGTTGAAACAATCTGGAGAGAATATAATTTGCCAAAAATAATTAAACGAGTCCCTATTTTTGGGCAATCAGGAGATGATAGATTTATAAATGTTGATAAGATGATATTAAAAGAGGTTGATGTTTTACCTCATGGATTAATAAATAATGTTGATACAAAATTAGGAAAAAATGGTGAACTTCTTAAAGATTATATTGGTTGGATTGCTAATAGAATAAAAAAAGTAAGAGTTCATAAAGGATATAATCCTACAATACATATTGATGTATATGGAACAATCGGAATTATTTTTAATAATGATGTAGAAAAAATTGCTAATTATTTAGCTTCTCTTGAAAAATATTCACAAGAATTTCAATTATATATTGAAGGACCAGTTGATTTAGGTGAGAAATATAAACAAATAGAATATTTAAAAAATATAAAAGATAAACTTGAAAAATTAGGATCAAGGGTAAAAATTGTTGCAGATGAATGGTGTAATACTTATGAAGATGTTGTTGAATTTACAGATGCAAAAGCCTGTCATATGGTTCAGATAAAGACACCAGATTTAGGATCAGTTCACAACATAATTGAAAGTGTGATTTACTGCAAAAAATATGGAATGGAAGCTTATCAAGGTGGAACATGTAATGAAACAGATATATCAGCAAGGATTTGTACAAATATTGGAATTGGAGTACAAGCTGAAAGGTTACTTGCAAAACCAGGGATGGGGTTTGATGAAGGGTTTGAAATTGTTAAAAATGAGATGGAAAGAGTAATAACTATACTAGAATATAAATATAAATAATAAGATGTAAAATGATGAAAGAAAAGGAAAGTAAAAAAATAATAAAAAAAGATTAAAATATAAGAGTGGAGTTAAAAATGATAAAAAAAGAAATATTTAATAAAAATCCTCAAAAAGATGAGTTTAAAATATTGTCTCCTACAGCAATTTTAGGTTACGGTTTTCCAGAGAGTTCTTTTTTAAATGCAATGAAACTAGAGCCTGATTTGATAGCAGTTGATGCAGGCTCAACAGATCCAGGGCCTTATTATTTAGGAGCAGGAGTTTCTTTCACAGATAGACTTGGTGTTAAAAGAGATTTAAGATATATGTTAATTCATGGTGTTAAAAATGGAATACCAGTAGTAATAGGAACTGCTGGAGGGTCTGGTGCTAAACCTCACATGGATTGGACAGAAGAGATAATAAGAGAAATAGCAAAAGAGGAAGGATTATCTTTCAAACTTGGAAAAATATATAGTGATATTGATAAAAAAATTGTTATAAATAATTTTGAAGATGAAAAATTAATACCTCTTGGATTTCCTCATAAATTAACTCTTAAAGATATAGAAGAAACACCATATATTGTTGCACAGATTGGTGTTGAGCCTTTTATTGAATTACTTAAAGAAGGTTGTGATGTTATTTTAGCAGGTAGAGCTTATGACCCTGCATGTTTTGCAGCTTTACCGGTAATGCTTGGATATGATAAAGGACTCTCAGTTCATCTTGGTAAAATTCTTGAATGTGCTGCAATAGCTGCTTTTCCAGGATCAGGGTCTGATTGTGCCTTTGGTATATTAAAAAATGATTCTTTTATATTAAAACCATTAAATAATGAAAGGATCTTTACTCCTCAATCTGTTGCTGCACATTCGCTTTATGAAAAGTCAGATCCTGTCCATTTACCAGGTCCTGGTGGAAGATTGAATCTTGAGAATGTTGAATTTATAGATATTGGAAATGGGCAAGTAATGGTAAAAGGCAGCAAATACGAAAAATCAGAAAAATACATGATAAAACTTGAAGGTTCAAAAAAAGTTGGATATAGAACAATAACTATTGCTGGAAGTCATGATCCTGTTATGATAGAAAAAATAGATTCTATAATTGAAAAGGTTAAAGAAAGAATTTCTATTCTTTTAGAGAAAGAAAGAATTAGTGGTGATATATATTTTCATGTTTATGGAAAAAATGGTGTTATGGGAAAACTTGAACCTGTAAATAAAGCTTATTCATATGAAATTGGTATTCTTATAGAAGCTATTGCTAAAACTCAAGCTGAAGCAAATACTATTTGTTCTTTAACAAGATCTACAATGCTTCATTATGGTTATGAAGGAAGAATATCTACAGCAGGAAATTTAGCATTTCCCTTCTCTCCATCTGATATAAAAGCAGGGGAAGTATATTCTTTTTCTATATATCATTTAATGGAAATAGACAATTTTAATATTTTTAAGAAAGAAATAGTTAAAATATAATAATTAATAAAAATTATAGAAAAAATTAAAAATAAAAATAGATTAAAAATATATGGGGAATTAAAATGAAAAAAAATATACGTGAAATAGCAAAAGTTATAAGGAGTAAAAATTCTTCACCTTTTGAATTAACTTTCGATATAATTTTTAATAACAAAGAAATTTTTAATAAAGTAAAAGAGGAAAAATTAATAGATAAAAAGATAATTGCTAATCTTTTTAAAATAAAAGAAGAAGATATAATTGATATTATTTATTTTGAACCTGCTCTTGCTGTTAAATTTGGAATGAAAAGGATTATTCCATCTGGATCTCCTGGAGATACTGATGTTTATGGAGCTCAACAGCATGGACCTCTTTTAAATATGGAAGTTGATCTATAATATTTTTGATTAGTTTTAATAATTTTTTATTTTTGTATAAATTTTATGAAATTTTTATTTTTTGTGTTATTAATTTTTTTATTTTTTTAATTTATTTTAACTTTATTGTTTAAAATGCTATATATAAAATAAAAAGGATTATAAAGGAATATATTATGTTAACAATGCCTATTAAAGAAAATTTAAGATTTGCAGTTTATTATGCACCAAGAGGAAGATACAGACTTTATATTCTTGGAAGTCAACTTGCTGAGAAATTCCTTTATCCAACTGATTATTTGATAGGGATTATAGGTCCTGAAGGTTCGGGTAAGTCTACTCTTATAAGGGGGCTTTTCCCTGGACTTGAATTAACAAATGATGATGAAGGGGTTAATATAGATAAAAATCCTATTTTTGAATTTGAACCTTCTGACTATTTTAGTCAACATACTTTTCATATAGATGTAAGGCATGAACTTGCATTTCATCAAATGTATGAAATTGTTGAGGCTATAGATAAAGCAGTAACAAATAATAGAAGAGTAATTGTTGAACATTTTGATCTTGTTTATAAAAATTTAGGGTACAATGCACAAATTATTTTTGGGATAGGAGAAGAAGTAAGAGTTTATAGACCTTCAATTCTTGGCCCTTCTCCATATAAGATTAAAGAAGTTGCTGAAACAAATTTAATTTATAGATTAATGGCTCATACTGCAGAGGATCTTGTTGGATATATACTTGAAAAAAAATATGGTATTAAAAAAGAATTTTTACATTCTGATGTTAGACATGGTTTTGTAATTGCTTTTGATGAAAGACCTGATTTTTCTATTGAAGAACTTGAAAATGATGCAAAAAAATATATAGAGATGAATTTACCTGTAAAACCTCTTGTAGGAGATTTTATATCCATTGGAGATGATAAATATCATTGTACTGGAAAAAGGATTCATGTTAAAAATACTGGTGATATAAAGGGTTTCAGGCTTTTAAAAACACTAAAATTTGATCCAATTTCAAAAAAGTATCTTCTTGTAGGATTTATTGGAGAAGAAAAAATTGAAATTATGGATGAATTTCCACCTCTTATGCCTGATAATTTTTAAATTATATTTTCAAATATATAAGAATCTTATTTAATAAGATTTATGGAAATAAGGTAATAATATGGAAAAAAGAATAATAAGTTATAATGAAATCTATAAATCTGTTTATAACTTAATTTTAAATACATCTTATATACTACCTACTGATGTTTATAATTCACTAAAAAATCAAATATCTATAGAAGAGTCAAATTTAGGAAAATCAATTCTCGAGAAAATTATCCAAAATGCAGATATCGCTAAAAATGAAAAATTACCAATATGTCAAGATACTGGTACAGCAGTATTTTTCGTTGAAATTGGCAATGATGTGTGTTTTGAAGGTGGATTTATAAAAGATGCAATATTAAAAGCAACAAAAGATGCTTATGAAGATGGATATTTGAGAAAATCAATGGTATTTGATCCTATTTATAATAGAACAAATACTAAAACGAATTTACCTCCGATTATTCATATAGATTATGTTGAGGGAAATAATGTTAAAATAATGTTTGCTCCAAAAGGTGGTGGTGCTGAAAATATGAGTGCATTAAAGATGTTAAAACCTTATGAGGGTGAAAATGGGATTATAGATTTTGTTGTTGAAATTGTTTCTAAAGCTTCTGGTAATCCATGCCCTCCTATTGTTATTGGAATTGGAATTGGAGGTAATTTTGAACTATCTGCAATAATGGCAAAAAAGGCTCTTTTTAGAAAAATAGGAGAAAGAAATAGGGATGAAAATTATGCAAAACTTGAATTAAAAATATTAGAAGAGGTTAATAAGACAGGTGTTGGTCCACAGGGGCTTGGTGGAAGAATTACATGTCTTGATGTTCATATTGAATATTATCCTTGCCATATTGCATCACTTCCTGTTGCTGTTAATTTAAATTGTCATGCTGCAAGACATGGAGAAATAATAATATAATAGAATTAAATTTATTTAAAATTATTAAAGCATAAAAATTATAAAATTATAAAAGCATAAGGTTATCATTATATAAAATTTAAGTTAAAAATAATACAAAAAATGGGGTTAAAATGATTAAAATAGAGACACCATTGAATGATGAAATTATAATGAAATTAAAAGCTGGAGATGAAGTTTTTATTTCTGGTAAAATTTATACTGCAAGAGATGCAGCTCATAAAAGACTTGTTGAGCTTTTAAATAAGGGTGAACCTTTGCCTTTTGATATAAATTGTAATATAATTTATTATGTTGGTCCTACTCCAGCAAAACCTGGTTATCCAATTGGAAGTGCAGGCCCAACAACATCTGGTAGAATGGATATTTTTACTCCAAAATTACTTGATGCTGGTTTAAAAGGAATGATAGGTAAAGGTAATAGAAGTAAAGAGGTAATAAATAGTATAATCAAAAATAAAGCAATATATTTTGTGGCAATTGGTGGGGCAGCAGCATTAATCTCAAAATCAATAAAATCATCAAAAATTGTTTGTTATGAGGATTTAGGTACAGAAGCAGTTAGAGAACTTGAAGTTGAAGATTTCCCTGCAATAGTTGCAATAGATATTTATGGAAATAATCTTTATGAAATCGGTCCTCTTAAATATAAGAAGTAATAAATTTAAATTTGTTTTTAAATTTATTTTGCATAGCAATAGATGCAATTAAATTTGCATGTTTTATAATTTCCAATATCGATACTTTTTGAGCAATTACATAATAATCTTTGATTTTTATCTTTTTCAAAAATAAAATTAGTTTTATAATAATTATTAATAATATCTGAATTAATACATGATGATTTTATTAAATTAATAGAATCATAAATATTATAATTATTAAAAATATCAGAATTATTAAAATTAATATTTACAATTTCATCACAACATATATTTAATTCAATATTATATTTTTTAGCAATTTTATTTAATTTATTAATTATTTCTAATTTTTTATAGTAATCTAATTTTTTTATACCTAAGTTATAAAGTTTTTTTATATTTTTTCTGTAAAATTGAACAAAAGATACTATACATTTATTTGTATAATTTGAAAGCTTCGATGCAAGAAATTCAAAATTTTCTTGATGATAATTTTCATTAAAATAGGAAGAATAAATAATAGGGTCATATCTCCAAATAACTCTTGAGGGTGAAATAATATCACTTAATTTTTTAAATAACTCTATTAAGTATTTTTTATTTTTAAAATCTGGTTCAATAATTGCTGGATAAGGATTTAAAGTATATAATACATAAAATCTATAGTCTTTAATTTTGTTATAATTTTTTATAATATTAATGGGGTACTTTGTCCAAAAGACAAAAAAAGCAATATCATTTTTATTTAAAGAAATAATTTTCTTGTCTTTTTTATTAAAAGGATTTGTTACTTCTATAAATCCATTTTGTAAGCTCATTAAAAATTGATCAAAATAAAAAGCAGGAAGATCAGTCCTCCTGCTTGCACTAATTATATTCATATTCTATTCATAATATTATTTAATCTTTTATTATTTTATTAATATGTGTTAGTTTTTTAATTTTCTAATATTAATTGGATTTTTTTTAATTATTTAATATGCTTTTGACATTATTTTTGCAATTTTTTTTGCAAATTCAGCTGGATTTTCAGGTAGAAAGCCTTGAGCAAGCATTGCTTGGTCATATAGAAGATTTGCTATTTCTTTAATTTCTTCATTATTAGAATTTAAAGAATATTTAACTTTTATAATTTTGTAGATCTCATGATCTGGATTTAATTCAAGGATTTTATCAATTTTTGGGAAATTAATTTTTTCAAATTCAGATAATATTTTTTCCATCTGTAAACTTAAATGTTCACTTGCAGAAACAACACATGCAGGACTTTCCTTAAGTTTTGATGTTAATCTAACATCTACAACCTTATCTTTCAAGATTTCTTTAAGATAATTTAAAAGTTCTTTTTCTTTTTCTTCTTCACTCTTTATTTTTTCCTTTTTTTCTTTATCAATTTCAGCATTTAAAACAGATAAAAATTCTTTACCATCATAATCGTGCATATTAGGAACAATAAATTCATCAATATTATCAAGAAAAAATAAAACTTCATATCCTTTATCTTTTATACTTTCCATTTGAGGTATATTTTGTAATGTAATTTTATCTTTACCAGCTATATAATAAATTTTATTCTGACCTTCTTTAATTCTTTCAACATATTCTTTTAAGGTAGTCATATTAGATATTTTTAAATTACTTTCTGAAGAGTTGTCTTTTTCTTTTGTCTCTTGTTGAGATATAGTATATGTGGATTCAAAAACAAGTAAATCTTTCAATTTTGTGTTTTCCTTTGAAAAGTCTTGATATATTCCTGTTTTAATTATTGTTCCAAAATCTCTAAACCAGTTTTCGTAATCTTCTCTTCTATCTTTTAAAATACTTAATAGTTTTTCATATATCTTTTTTTCAAGATTTTTTGAAATTGTTTTTAATTGTCTTGTGTGTTGCAATATTTCCCTTGAAATATTTAATGAAAAATCAGGTGAATCAACAAGTCCTTTTACAAATTTAAAATGATCAGGAATTAATTCTTCGCAGTTATCCATAATAAAAACATTTTTACTAAAAAGTTTTAATCCTTTTTTATACTCAGGGGAATAAAGATCAAATGGAGCTTTTTTAGGGATAAAAAGTAAAGCTTTAAATTCAACAGTTCCTTCACCTTTGACAATAATATAATCTAATGGATCTGTCCAATCATGAAAAGTGGATTTATAAAACTCAAAATACTCCTCTTCTTTAACTTCAGATTTATCTTTCTGCCATATAGGTTTCATTGAATTTAAAGTTTTAATCTCTCTTTTTTTTGTTGGTTTTTTATCATAATCAGGTGTTCCATCTTCCTTTTTTGGATATTCATCAACTTCTACTTCCATTTTTATTGGATATCTTATAAAGTCAGAATATTTTTTTACAAGGGATTCTATTTTCCACTCTTTTAAAAATTCATCATAATCAATTTCATCATTTTCTTCTTTTTTATCTCTAAGATATAGAATAATTTTTGTTCCTCTTGTAGGTTTATTATAATCTTCTATAGTATATTCTCCATCACCTTTTGATTCCCATCTAACTCCTTTTTCAGAATATGGAGATTTTGTAAGGATAACAACTTTTTTAGCAACCATAAAAGAAGAATAAAAACCAACACCAAATTGACCAATGAGTTCGAGGTTTTCATTTATTTGAGAACTCTCTTTTTCCTTGTTTAATTTCTCAAAAAATGCTTTTGATCCTGAATTAGCAATAGTACCAATATTATTTACAACTTCTTCATAAGTCATACCAATTCCATTATCAGAAATTGTTAATGTTCTATTTTTTTCATCTATTTTTATTTCTATAAATAATTCTTCATCTTTATTTATTAAATCAGGTTCAGTAAGTGCTTTAAATCTTAATTTATCAAGAGCATCAGAAGCATTTGAAATAAGTTCTCTTAAAAAGATTTCTTTATGTGTATAAATAGAATGTATCATAAGATCAAGTAATTGTTTTGTGTGAGCTTGAAAGGTTAGAGTTTCTTTTCTTTCCATATTGAAAACCTCCGTCCAAAAAAATAATATCATTTAAAAAATAATAAAATATAAAAAATTTGACAATATAAAAATATAGTTAAGAAAACTTAATAAAAATATTGCAAAAATATAAATTTAAATTAATTTTTGATAAATGATTTTAAATTAATATTATTAAAATAGACTTTATTAAAACAAAAATTTTATTAAATTAAAGATAATTTAAATTTATTAAGTAAAAGGAGTATAAATGGGTGATAAAAAGTGGACAAAAGCAGAGGAATCTATAAGTAATAAAGAAGCAACTACTTTTTTATGGAATTATATAAAGAAAAATCTTTTTCAAATGAGTTTTGGAATTATTGTTTTAGTTGTTGTAGATCTTTTACAATTAATAATACCAAAACTTGTAAGAAGGTCTCTTGATATTTTATCAATGGAATATTTTAGTGAGAAGATAATACTGAATATTTTTTTACAAATAATAGGATTATCACTTCTTATGGCTTTTTTAAGGTTTTTCTGGAGACTTGGTATAATTGGAGCATCAAGGAAAATAGAAACTCAGGTAAGAGATGATATGTTTTTAAAAATTCAAAGTTTATCATTTAATTATTTTAATAAGACAAAAACAGGGGATTTGATGGCTTTAATGATAAATGATGTAAATGCTATAAGAATGGCAACAGGTCCATCATTTATTGCGCTTACTGATGCCTTGTTTATGGGAACAATGTCTCTTGTTTTTATGTTAACTTTATCTTTTAAAATTACTCTCTATTCAATTATTCCTCTTGCATTTATTTCTATAATTTCAGGAATTATTTCTCCAAGATTAAGAAAATCTTTTTCTAAAGTACAAGAATCTTTTTCTAATATATCAACAATCACTCAAGAGACATTTTCCGGAATAAGAGTTGTTAAAGGGTTTAATCAAGAAAAGAAAGAATTAGAAAACTTTTTGAAAATTTGTAATGATTATGTAGAAAAAAATTTAAATCTTGTAAAATTATGGGGTGTGTTTTTTCCTACTGTGACATTTCTTGCATCAACATCAATTGCGTTTTTGTATCTTTTTGGAAGTAAAGGTGTAATAACAAATGAAATTTCTCTTGGAACTCTTGTTGCGATGACAATGTATCTTGGACAATTTGTTTGGCCTATGATGGCTATTGGTTGGCTTATAAATATGTTTCAAAGAGGTATTGCATCTTCAAAAAGGATTCTTTTATTATTAAAAGAAGTTCCAGAAATTAAAGATAATGAAAAGACAGATTATTCTATTAAAAAAATTGAAGGTGATATAGAAATAAAAGGACTATCATTTTCTTATAACAAAAATGATAAATATGAATTAAAAGATATTAATATTAAAATAAAAAAGGGTTCATCTCTTGGAATAATGGGTAAGCCTGGTTCAGGGAAATCAACTTTAATATCTATTTTATTTCATCTTTTTAATGTTGAAGATGGGAAAGTATTTATAAATGGTTATGATATTAACAGGATACCATTAAAAGTTTTAAGGAAATCTATAGGATATGTACCACAGGATTCATTTCTATTTTCGGATACTATTAAAAACAATATTACATTTGGGTTTGATGATGCAAATGTAGATGATGAAATAATAAGAAAATATGCAAAAATAGCATGTATTGACAAAGATATAATGAGTTTTAAAGATAGTTATGAAACTGTCATAGGAGAAAGAGGAATAACTTTATCAGGTGGACAAAAACAAAGAATCTCTATTGCAAGAGCATTAATAATTAATCCATCAATATTAATTCTTGATGATGCTCTTTCCTCAGTTGATGCAAATACAGAGAAAGAAATACTTAATAACTTAAAATCTGAGATTAAAAAGAGAACATCTATTATTATTGCTCATAGAGTTTCAACTGTAAAAGATTGTGATGAAATTATTATTCTTGATGAAGGTAATATTATAGAAAGAGGAAATCATGATGAATTGTTAAAGTTAAATGGATATTATGCAAAATTGTATGAATTACAAAAGTTAGAAGAATATGTTTTAGAATAAAATTTAATAAAAAATATTTCTTTATAAAGGTGGTTAGTTATGGATTTTTATCATGAAGAAGACAAAAATGAAGGAAAACTTTATTCTAAAGAAGTTTTCAAATTACTTTTTAAATATATTTTTAAATATAAAAAATATTTTATAGTTTCTGTATTATTTGTATTTGTTATTAGTTCAATTACTGTTATAACACCATATATATCAAAAATTATAATAGATAGATATATATCAAAGCATGGGAAAATAGTTGATCTTGAAAATTTGAATAGATATGAAAATGATCCCTTCTATAAAAAACAGATATTGAAAGGGATTAAGCTTAATGATAATCTTGTTTTTATATTGAATTCTGATTTAAAATATTTTTCGAAGAAAAAATTGGAAAGTTATTTTAAAGAAAAAATAATGTGGCAAAAAGACTATATTATAATAGAAATTAAAAATAATAATGTTGATGATTCTTTAAATGAAAAAATAAATAGATTAATTTTATTAAAAGAATCTTTTAAGTTTAATAATCGTTATTATCTTTTTGAATCAAAACATTTAAATAATTTTAGTGTTAATGAATTGATAAAATTGAGGTATAATGATTACAAAATGGTAATTTTATACACTTTATTAGTGATTTTTCTTCTTTTTATACAATTTTCAGTATCATATTTACAAATAATTTTTTTAATGAAACTTTCACAATATTCAATGAGAGATTTAAGAAAAGATCTTTATAATCATATAACATCCTTAGAAATATCATTTTTTGATAGAAACCCTATTGGAAAAATTGTAAATAGAGTTACAAATGATATTGAAACATTAAATGAATTATTCTCAAATGTTCTTGTAACATTATTTCAAGATATTTTAATGATGAGTGGTATTGCAATTGTAATGTTTTTTACAGATATATATTTGGCTTCAATAATTGCAATAAGCTTTCCTTTTATTATAATTTTAACAATTTATTTTAGATATGCTGCAAGAGAGGCTTATAGAAAAATTAGAACAAGAATATCTCAAATGAATGCATTTTTAAATGAAACAATTACAGGAATAAGGATTATACAGATATTTGTTCAAGAATTAAAGAATTACAATAAATTTAAACTTAAAAATATAGAACTATATAAGGCAAATATAGAACAACTTTATGTTTATGCTTTATTTAGACCACTTATTGGTTTCTTAAGATGGTTTGCTTTAGGCTCTCTTATATATTTTGGTTCAAAAGGAATATTGAATAATAGAGTTTCATATGGTTTAATTATAATGTTTTTAGCTTATATAGAATCCTTTTTCTCACCAGTTCAAGATTTTGCAGAAAAGTTTGATATAATGCAGTCAGCAAATGCAGCAGGAGAAAAAATATTAGCAATATTAAATACTAATTATATAAATGAGGAACAAGAAGAAAAAAAATTAAAAGATTATGAAAAAAAATATATAAAATTAACATACAATGCAAATGATTTATACAGGTTTAAAGGGCATATTATTTTTGACAATGTTTGGTTTTCATATAATAATGATGAAAACTGGGTTTTAAAAGGAGTCTCTTTTGAAATAAAACCACAGGAATCACTTGCAATTGTAGGAGAAACAGGTGCTGGTAAAACAACTATAACAAATATATTAAATAAATTTTATAAAATTCAAAAGGGGAAAATTTTAATAGATGGGAAAGATATTAATGATATTCCTCATAGTATTTTAAGACAAAATATTGCCATAGTAATGCAAGATGTCTTCCTTTTTTCAAGAACGATAAAAGAAAATATTATATTAAATAAAGAATTTGATAAGGATTATTATAATCTTGTTAAAAAATTAACATTTATTGAGGAATTTATAAATAAACTTCCAGAAAAAGATGATGAAGAAGTTATGGAAAGAGGTTCAACATTTTCTGCAGGGGAAAGGCAGCTTTTATCATTTGCAAGAGCTTTATATTTTAATCCATCAATACTTATTCTAGATGAAGCTACATCAAATATTGACACTCATACAGAAAAATTAATTCAGGAAGCAATAAAAAATTTAATGAAAGGAAGAACAACAATTGCTATTGCCCATAGATTATCAACAATAAGGGATTCTAAAAATATAATAGTTCTTGATAAGGGAAAAATTGTTGAGCAAGGAAATCATGAAGCACTTTTAATGAAAAAAGGAATATATTATAATTTATATAAATTACAATTTTCAAAAATATAAAAATATAATAATAGTAATAACACAGATTTTATTTTTTAATTTTTTTGCTAAATTGTTTTAAAATATTTTCTAATTTTTTTTTGTGAGGGAATAATGAAAGATTTAAATAATTTAAAAAATGATAATTTAAATAATGAAACTTTTAATAATAATGATAATTTTGAAAATATTAATGCTTATAATTTAAGAGAAAATATAAAAAAAAGTGCTATTGAATTTAAAAAAAATTGGATTTCTTTTGCAAAAATATTATCTGAAGTTTATAAAAATAAATTATATGAAAATTGGGGATATAATAGTATTTATGATTATTCAAAAAAAGAACTTTCGCTTAAAAAAGAGACAGTATTTAAATTGTTAAATTCTTATGATTTTATAGTTTATGAGAATATAAATATAAATGAAGAAAAATTTCCATCACTTGATACTATTTCTCAACTTGCAAAATATAAGACAAAAATATTAAATGATTTAAATTATTCTCAAAATAAAGATAATATTATTAAAAAATTTGATGATTTGAAAAATGAAGCATTAGAGAAAAATTTAAGCTTAAATTCTCTTAGAAAAAAAGGAAAAGAGATTTTTGATGAAAATATTGAAGAAAAAGATGAGAAAGATGAAGAGGATGAAGATAGTCAAATCTTATCAAAAGATGAAAAAAAAAGAGCTATTTTCCATTTAAGAAGATTAGCATCTATAATTATTAAAGAAAATACACCAATAAATATTATAAACTCAATTAAAGATATTGAGGAGTATATTTCATAAATGAAATCTCTCTTAAAATATAAAATTAGGAGCTTAAATATCTGTGAAATTTAAAGATGAGTCAATAATAAAAACTCTTAAAACAATATTTAATGATAATAAAATATTTTTATTTGGTATTTCTGCATTAAATTTTTTCATTTTTAAAGATATTTATAATTATTTTCTGTTATCAAATATTGAAATTACTGATCTTTACAGAAGGTTTGATAAAGTTTATAAACTAAATTTTGCTCCTTTTGATTATGTTTTGATAATCGATGGAAGATTAATATATTTAAAAATATTTAATTATATTTCAAATGATACTAAAAGTTACTTAACCGAATTTACTTTTAAGATAGATCATCCTCTTCTTTTACCTTATTTTTATGATATAAATTCTGATATATTTTATGATTTATTTTCAATAGGTTCTCTATATAAATCAGATTTAATAAATGAAAATATAAAAAAAGGGTTCATAACGAATTTTGGCAACAATTATTTAGTTTTTGATAAAAAGTATAAAATATGGAATTTTTTTTATTATAAGAGATATTTTCTTGAAAGAAAAGTAATGTTTAAAAATAATATTATTGAGAATGAGATTTTTAAAGAAGATGAAATTGATTATAAAAATGAAAAAAATATAATAAATGATTCAAGTTTGGAAAAAAAATCTTATCAAAATTTATTTTCAAAACTAAATAAAAGTGATCAATTTTCATTTATATATTTCTTTTTAATAGATAGATTAAATTATTATCTTTTAAGAATTTTAGAAAAAAATGATTTAATAAGATATATATTTCCTGAATTATTAAATTTAAAAAGTGTTTACCATGACAAAGAAAATCATCCAGAAGGTGATGCTTTTGAGCATTCTTTAAGAACATTAAAATATATTGATTCAAATGATTTTATTTTTGTTTTTTCTACTCTTTTTCATGATATTGGAAAGTATGAGGTAAAGGATCAAAAAATTTCATCAAAAGAGTGGAAATTTCCTTATCATTCGAAATTAGGATTTCAAATTGCACAAAAAATATTAAATAGATGGAAAGAGTATATAGATTTTTTAGAGAATAGTGAAGATAGAGTTCATTACCTTATAGGGAACCACATGAATATTTCCTTTTTAAATAATCTTGAACAAAATGAACAAGAAAAAATATTGAAAAATAAAGACTTAAATAATCTTTTAAAATTATATAAAGCTGATCTTCAATCTTCGATGGCAGATTTAAATCAATATAAAAAAATAGTTTCATTTATAAGAAAAAAGGGAATAAGTTTATAAAACTATCTTGTTTTTATTTTATCAATGTAGTGGATCCAATTTTTATAAAGTTCTTTGCTTTTATTTTTATCCATTTTTGGTTTAAATGTTCTTTCAACTTTATATACCTTTTTTAATTCGTCTAAATTTTTATAATAACCTACCCCTAATGCAGAGATTAAAGCAGCACCCAAAGCAGTTGTTTCAGTTATTTTTGGTCTTATTATTTCAACATTTAATATATCAGCAAGAAAATGGAGTAAAAAGTTATTTTTTGAAGCCCCTCCATCAACTTTCAAAGAGATCAATTTTTTATCAATATCTTTTTCTATAGCATTTACTACATCCTTAGTGGAGTAAACTATTGATTCTAAAGCAGCTCTTACGATATGATCTTTTGTAGTATCTCTTGTAATTCCAAAAATGGCTCCTTTTGAATCAGGATCCCAATATGGAGCTCCAAGACCAGTAAAAGCAGGTATAAAATATATTCCTCCATTGTCAGAAACAGCATTTGCGGAGAGTTCTGAAGAAGCAGAGTTTGGGATTATTTGAAGATTATCTCTAAGCCATTGTATAGCAGCACCTGCTATAAAAATAGACCCTTCTAATGCTCTTATAGTTTCATTATTGATTGTCCAAGCAACAGTAGTAAGTAATTTATTTTTAGATAAATAAATGTTTTTACCAATATTAAAAAGTATAAAACCTCCAGTACCATATGTCATTTTAGCTTCACATTCAGAAAAACAAGTTTGACCAAATAAGGCTGCTTGTTGATCTCCAAGAATACCAGTAATTGGTATTTCTACCCCAAGAATTGATTTATCCAATGTCCCAAAGTTTGAATTTGAATCTATGGCATCTGGTAAAATAGATGGAGAAATTCCAAAGTATTTTAAGAGGTCTTCATCCCACTTGCATGAATTTATATTGAATAACATTGTTCTAGAAGCGTTTGAATGATCGGTTTTATGAGATTTACCTCCTGTTAATTTATATAATAACCAACTATCTATTGTTCCAAATGAGAGATTATTTAGTTTTTGAAGTTTTTTTGCTTCTTCTACATTGTCTAAAATCCATTTTATTTTAGTTGCACTAAAATATGGGTCAACAACAAGACCAGTTTTTTCAAAAATTATTTTGTCATCTCCTTTTGCTTTAATTTCATTACAAAGAGGGGTTGTTCTTCTACATTGCCAAACAATAGCATTATAAACAGGTTTCCCTGTTTCTTTATTCCACATAACAGTAGTTTCTCTTTGATTTGTAATTCCAATAGAAACAATTTGATTTGGATTTATATTTGCTTTTTGGACAACTCTTTTTATTGTTCTAAGTTGGGTTTCCCAAATTTCTTTGGGATTATGCTCAACCCAACCTTTCTGGGGGAAAATTTGATTAAATTCAATTTGATCTATTGCTATGATATCTCCTTTAGAATCAAAAATAATAGATCTAGAAGATGTTGTTCCAGCATCTAAAGCAAGAAAATAATCTATAGGCATAAAAACCTCCAAAATTAATTTTAGAAAATTTTAATTTAATATTTTGTAAAATCAATATATAATTTTTAACATTAAATTTTAATTTTTGAATTTATAAAAATAAAAATAATTAAAACAATTATATTTATTGACAAAAATTAATTTTAGTAATATTTACTTAAAGAAAAATTAGAGGGGTTTATGACTGAAGCAATGCTGATTTTTGTTTTACAACTTGGAGTAATAATATTTGCTGCAAAATTAGGAAATATAATATTTGAAAAATTAAAGTTACCGGGATTACTTGGTGAATTAATTGGTGGAATTATTATTGGGCCTTATCTTTTAGGAGGGATTCCACTTCCAGGTTTAAAAGAAGGTTTATTTCCAATAGAAAATAATTTTGCAGTATCTAAAGAATTATATGCCTTATGCAGTCTTGCTTCAATTGTTTTACTTTTTAATGTTGGTCTTGAAACAGATATTAAACTTTTTATAAAATATTCTGTTGCAGGATCAGTTGTTGGAATTGGAGGTGTATTAGGTTCTTTTCTTTTTGGTATACTAGCAGCTTATATTTATGATGTTTATATAATAAAAGAATATTTCAATATAATGGACCCACAAGTGTTATTTCTTGGTGTTATTAGTACTGCAACTTCTGTAGGTATTACTGCAAGGATTCTTTCTGAAAGGAAAAAATTAGAAACTCCTGAAGGAGTATCTATAATTGCTGCTGCAGTATTTGATGATGTTCTTGGAATTATTTGTTTAGCAATAGTTTTAAGTATTGTAAATAGTTCAAAAGGTTTAAATAAAATAGACTGGAATAAAATAATGATTGTCGGAGCAAAGGCTTTAATTGTATGGCTATCAGCAACTTTAATTGGTCTTACATTGTCTCAGAAATTAAGTAAAACTTTAAAACTTTTTAAACACAAAACAACTATAGCTATTATGTCTCTTGGTCTTGCATTAATAGTATCGGGACTTTTTGAGGAAGCTGGTCTTGCGTTAATTATTGGTGCTTATGTAACTGGTATTTCTTTATCAAATACTGATATAAGTATTTTGGTTAGGGAAATACTTCATCCAATTTCAGAATTTTTAATACCAATATTTTTTTGTGTTATGGGCATGCTTGTTAATGTTAAAGAGTTAATAAATCCAAATGTGTTAATTTTTGGTTCTATTTATGTTTTGCTCGCAATTTTAGGAAAAGTTATTGGATGTGGTATGCCATCTTTCTTTTTTAAATTTAATCCTATTGGTGCTCTTAGAATAGGTGTAGGAATGGTTCCAAGAGGAGAAGTTGCTTTAATTATAGCAGGTATAGGACTTGCTTCTGGATTTGTAAAACAAGAAATATTTGGGGTTTCAATAATGATGACATTAATAACAACAATTTTATCCCCTTTAATTCTTGTTTCTTTGTTCAACAACCCAAAACCTGGTTCAAAAAGAATTATATCAGGGGAAGAAGATTACTATAGGTTAAGTTATCAATTTCCTAATTATGATGTTGCAACTCTTGTTATTAATTATATTTTAAAAATATTTGAAGATGAAGGTTTTTTTGTTCACATAATTAATAAAGAAGATGAAATATACAATGTAAGAAAAGACAATTCGTTTATTACAATAGAAAAAAATAATAATGAAGTAATATTTTATTATATAAATAAAAAAGATAAACAACTTATCAATGCTCTTTTTATAGAAGTTATTGCAAATGTTGAAAAAATGATTAAATCTCTAGACAAGCCAATAGATGCTAAAAAATTAGTAGAACAATTTCTTAGCAAAGAAAATATTCAAGAAAATAAAAATGTAAATGAATTTTCAAATTATTTTTCAAAATTATTAATAATACCAGAATTAAAATCAACGAGTAAAGAAGATGCAATAAAAGAACTTATTGATAGAGCAGTTCTTTTTAATCCCCATTTTGATAAGGATAAAATATTAAAAGATGTTATGGAACGAGAAAGAAGTATGAGTACTGGTATGCAATATGGAATTGCATTACCACATGCAAAAACTGAAGGAGTAGATAAATTAATATGTGTAATAGGAATTAGTAAAAAAGGAATTGATTTTAACTCAATTGACAAAAAAATTTCACATATATTCTTTCTTGTTTTAACTCCATTAGGTGAAAATGTTCCTCATTTAAAATTTATGGCTTATATTGCCTCTATTTTAACTGAAGAAAGAAGAAATGCATTATTGAGAGCTAAAAATGTTGATGAAATCTATAAAATTGTAACTCAAATTTAAATTTTAAATCAAAATTATTTAAAAAAAATAATAATTTTTTATTTCTGTTAAATTAAATTAAAAAAGATATTAAAATATTATTTTTTAATGATAAATTATTTATAAAAATAAAAAAAAAATTAAAAAAAATATTTACTTTTTTGAAAAATATATTATATGTATATATAAATTAATCAGAGTAAAAACTCTGAAAAAATTAAGAGGAGGTATGAGGATGAAAAGGTTATTACCTTTTTTTGTTGTTTTTATTATGATGTTTGCTATTTTATTCTCTTTTGGACAAGCTGCTAAAAAAGGGCCAATTGTTGATACTATTCTTGTTGATGTTAGAATGCAAGAAGATATCGGATTAAAGGATACTGCAGAAGGGAAAACAGATATTTTTTTCTGGGGTGTTCAGGGTAATGTATTTAAAGCTTTACCAGAAAATGTAAAATCAAAACTTGATGTTTACAGAATACCTTCAGGTACTTGGTCAATTAATATCAATTCTTATCCACATAAAGCACCTTATATTGCTAAAGTAGAAAATAAGGAGCAATTTAACCCATTTGCTATCCAAAAAGTTAGATTTGCATTAAACTGGTTAATAAACAGAAAATATATCATCGATGAAATTTTAGGTGGTGATGGTGAACCAATGTTTACAATGGCAACTCCAGGACAGCCAGGAACATATAGGTATAATCTTATTGCTTCAAAATTAGGTATGAAAGCAACTGGAGATGAAGCTAAAGCTATTAAAGATATAACAGATGCATTAACAGAAGCTTCTAATTTACCAGAACTTAAAGGTAAATTGGTTAAAAAAGATAATTTCTGGTATTTCAACAATGAACCAGTAACTATTAAATTTTTAATAAGAGTTGATGATCCAAATGGTAGACTTAGATCAGGTAGATATATTGCTGATCAGATCGAAAAAGCTGGTATAAAAGTTGAAAGACTTGAATGGGATAGAAGAAAAGCTATTACAACATCATATTATTCAAATCCAGCTGATATGAAGTGGCATCTTTATACGGAAGGTTGGGGAGCTGGTTCTACAAGGCAATGGTGGGAATTAATAATTGCTCAAATGTATGCACCATGGTATGGATATATGCCAGGTGGTGCTGATCCAGCAAACTGGAATTATGAAAATGCTGAACTTGATGATTTAACTAAAAAACTTGTAAATGGTCAATTTGCTACAGAACAGGAATATTGGGATATAGCTTTAAAATCAATTGAAATTGCATTAAAAGAAGCTATGAGAATATATATTTGTTCACAGGAGCAATACTATGTAGTTAATAAAGATAAATTTATTGATAGAATGGCTTATGGTGTTGGTGATGGTATGAATCATTGGTCTTTAAGAACTGCTGATATTAAACCAGATAGAAGTGGTCGAAAAGTTTTAAGAATGACTGAATTTTCAGCAAAAGGTGCACTTTTTATGTCATCATGGGATCCAATTGGTGTAGATGGTTTCGCAGATGTATATAGTAGAGTATTAATGGAACCAATGAGAGATTTTGGAACTTTCGAATCTCCATATTCAGCTGAAACAATGATGTGGAGAGTAAAATGGGATCCAAAAAATATTGAAACAAAGGTTGTAAAAGATAAAGATGGAAATCTTGTTGGTCAGATACCTGTTCCAGAAAATGCTATTTGGTATAATTCTGCTACAAAAAAATGGGAACCAGTAGGTAAAGGAAAAACATCCTTTTCAAAAGGTACATATAGCTTTGTTTATTCAAAATATCATAATGGTCATCAAGAAAAATTAGCAGATATTTTATATTCAATTAGATTCTCAGTTGAATGGGCTACAAAAGATGGTGATAATGATAAATATTATGATGATCAATATTCATCACAAATTAAACCAGGGCTTGATATCATAAAAGGTATTGTTATAAACAAAGATGGTACTATTACAACATATTTTGATTATAACTGGCCAATGGAAAAAGCAAGAGTTGCATCTGCAGGTGCTTTCTGGACTCCATTAACACCATGGCCAATTTATGAAGCATTGGCTGACCTTGTTGCTAATGGAAATGCAAAATCAAAAACTGTTTATTCATTTACTGCTGGCGGAGAAGGTGTTGTTGAACCAGATTTATTAAATGAAACTTGTGTTCAAGATATACTTGCAAGACTTGAAGAATTTAAGGCTAAGAAATATATACCTTTTGGTATGGAAAGTTATATTAATGAAAAAGATGCAATAGTTGCATATGATCTTGCAATTAATTGGATTAGGAAATATAACCATGCATTTATTTCTGATGGTCCTTTCTATTTACACAAATATGATCCAAAATCAAATCAAATGGAATTAAGAGCATATAGAGATGCATCTTATCCATATGATCCATATTATTGGAAGAAATTGCTTGTTGGTATGAGAATGAGAATTAATAAGATAACATTACCTCAAACTCTTGATAAAAATAAACCAACAACAATTACAGTAAATGTTTCGGTAATTAATTATCCAAAAGATACAGCTGTTGATGCTGATAAGGGTAATGTTAAAGCTATACTTGTTTTACCAGATGGAAAAGAAAAAGTTTATATTGGTAAATTTACAGCAAAAGGTGTATTTACAATTACTATTCCTGCTGGAGATACAAAGGAATTATCAGCTGGTTCATATGTACTTGTTATTGAAGCTCAGTATGGAAATGAAGCTCCTGCTGTTGAAACTACTTTCTTAGTTTTCTTTTAATATTTAAATTGGTTTATAAAATTCTTAAAAAGAGGGGATTTAAAAATCCCCTATTTTTATTTTTAAAATGTTGATTTTTTAATTATTTATGGTATATAAAAAGTATATATAATTTTTTGAGGTTTGATATGTATTGGAGATTTATATTAAAAAGATTTCTAAATGCTCTAGTAATGTATGCTATTATTTTAATTGCTGTTTCTTATATTTTTAACAATCAAGCTGAGTATGTAGTTAGGCAAGATATTGATGAAAGGTTAAAAGCAGAATCTCAAGCAATAATGAAATCAGCAAGAATGAATTCTGAACAATTGTTACAATGGAAAGAAAAAAGAAAACAGGAGTTATATCATTTAAATTGGCTTGATAGACCATTTATTTTTAGAGTATTTTATAGAGCTTATAAAGCATTTACTCTTGATTTTGGAAATTCTATGATTATGAAATCTTCTTCTGGAAGTAGATCTGTATGGAGAATTATTAAAGAAGCTTTACCAAATACAATATTAATATTTACAACAGATTTCATTATTACAACAATTTTAGGAATAATAATTGGATTAAAAATGGCAAGAAAACCAGGAGGAGCACTTGATAGGGGTGTAAGTTTTATAGCTCTTGCAAGTAATGGTCTTCCTTTATGGTGGCTTGCAATGGTTTTTATATTCTTCTTTTCTTATGCAATTAAATTATTCCCATCAGGTGGTATTTATTCTAATCCAAAACCAGATGGAATATTAGCTTTTATAGATTTATTATGGCATATGGCATTACCTTTATTAACTCTTGTTATTGCACAAATTTGGGGTAGTGCATATTATATTAGACAAATTGTTTTAGGAACAATGAATGAAGATTATATTATGTCAGCAAGAGCAAGAGGTTTATCAGAGAGAAAGATATTATATAGTCATGTTTTAAGATCTGCTGCACCACCAATTGTAACTATGGTTTTATTAGGACTTTTCGGTTCAATAGGTGGAGCTATAATATTTGAAGGTATATTTAGCTGGCCTGGGATGGGAAATTTATACTGGATAGCATTACAACAAAATGATTTAGCTGTAGTAATGGGCAATGTTTCAATTAATATATTTTTGTTTATGATAGGATTGGTTATACTTGATATTATTTATGGATTTCTTGATCCTCGAATTAAAGTTGGAGGAAAGGCATGAAGATAAAAGAATTATTTGCTGAATTAAAAGAGTTTTTTAATGAATTTATAAAAGTTAGGATTGGTATTATAGGACTTGTTATTATTGCTTTGTTCTTAATTTTATTGATATTAGAACCTTATATTTTACCATATAAAGAAACAAATAAAAGATGGAGAGATATTAAATATTGGGAAGATAATCCTGTAGGGGCTCCACCAGTTTGGGTTCAAACTTTTTCAAAAATTAAAAAACCAAAAACTGAATTTATTAAAAAGTATGAAATTGAGGAAACCAACGAAAATGGTTTAATTTATAGAAACTATTACTTTGATTATAATTTTAAATATTCTGTTGGTCCTGATAACATAATAATGCATTTAAATGTTGATGGATTAGCTTCCATTCAAGTTACTTTAGTAAGACCTGATGATGAAGAAGTTGTTTTATATAAACAAACTTCTCTTTTTGAAAATGAAAATTTAAGATTAACTCTTGATAATGTAGAATCTAAAAATAATGTTTTTGAATTTTTAAAAACCTTTTTAAATGAAGATGTTTTAGAAAAAATAGATATGAAGCAATTAAAAACTTTTTTAATTTTATTTAGTAAAAAAGATTCTAACATTTTAAATAATTCTATTCCTTTACATGGTGATTATAAAATTGCATTAAAAACAGTAATCAAAGATGATACAATTATTAGAGATCCTTATATAGTGATTCCTGGTAAAGTTTCTGGATTACTTGGTACTGATAATGCAAAAAGAGATATATTTTCAGGATTAATAGCCGGTATAAAATGGGCATTAACTATAGGACTAATGACAGCAGTTATTTCAGTATTTATTGGATTATTTTGGGGTGTAACAAGTGCATATTTTGGCGGTTTTGTTGGTAATTTAATGAATAGAATATATGAGTTTTTTATAAATTTGCCTATGTTACCTATTTTAATAGCTATTTCTGCAGTATTTAAGATTAATATATGGGTATTGATTCTTCTTCTTTGTATTTTCAGTTGGACAGGTTCTGTAAGGACAATAATGGCAATTTCTTTACAATTAAAAGAAGAAGTTTTTGTTGAAGCATCTAAGTCTTTAGGTGCAGGACATTGGAGAATTATTTTTAAACATATAATGCCTTTAATATTACCATTAACATTTGCAAATATGGCTTTTGCAGTTCCTGGAGCGATACTTTCTGAAGCAGGGTTAAGTTTGCTTGGGCTTGGTGATCCTACGATAGTAACATGGGGTTCTATACTCCATGATGCTCAAACAGGAGGAGCGTTTATAAATGGTCTTTGGTGGTGGATTATTCCTCCAGGTCTTGTTATGTCTTTACTTGCAAGTAGTTTTGTATTTGTTGGATGGGCTATGGATAAAATTTTACATCCAAAATTGAGGACGAGATAATTTAATAGTTGTGTTATTTATTTTAATTTAAAGGGATGATTATGGATAAAATATTAAAAATTGAAAATTTAAAGGTTTATTATTATACATCAAGTGGCATTGTAAAAGCTGTTGATGATATATCCTTTGATTTATCTAAAGGTGAAACTTTAGGGCTTGTTGGTGAATCTGGATGTGGTAAAACTACCACAGGATTTGCACTACTTGGAATGCCAACTCCGCCTGGAAAAATAGCAGGAGGAAATATTTTTATTGAAAATGAAAATATTGCTAGATTTAGTGAAATTGAATTAAGAAGAAAAATTAGATGGAAAAAAATTTCTATGGTATTTCAAGGTGCAATGAACTGTTTAACTCCAGTATATACTGTAGGAAATTTAATGCTCGAAACTTTATTTCAACATTATCCAGATTTTGATAAAAAAGAAGCAAATAAAAAAATTATAAAATATTTAAATCTAGTTGGACTTTCTGATGATATTTTTGGGAGATATCCTCATGAATTATCAGGTGGGATGAAACAAAGAGTTGTAATTGCAATGGCTTTATTTCTTGAACCACATATTGTTATTCTTGATGAACCTACAACAGGTCTTGATGTAGTTGTTCAGGCTCAAATATTAAATTTAATTAAAGATCTTAAACAAAAAATAAACGTAGCATCAATTTTTATTACCCATGATCTTGCAACTGAAGCTGAAATTGCTGATAGGCTTTGTGTTATGTATGGTGGAAAAATAATGGAAATTGGCTTAAATGAACAAATATATGGAAGAAATGAAGGTATTCATCCTTATACCGAAAAATTATTAAAAGCTACCCCTTTACTTCATCATAAAGTTGATGAGTTGTCATTTATTCCAGGAACACCACCTGATTTGTTAAATCCACCAAAAGGATGTAGATTTTATGATAGATGTCATGTTAGAATTGATAAATGTAAAGATCAAGAGCCTCCTATTAAAGAGGTTGAAAAAAATCATTATATAGCTTGCTGGGTTAGAAGTTAAACTTTTCAGATAGGAGAAAGTATATGAATAATGATATAATATTAAAAGTTGAAAATTTAAAAAAATTATTTCCTGTTCAACACGGATTAGAAGCTTTGATAGCAAAAGAAAAGAAGTATGTACATGCGGTAGATGGTATAAGTTTTGAAGTTAAAAGAGGTGAAACTTTTGCTATAATTGGTGAATCAGGATCAGGAAAAACAACAACAGGAAAATTAATAATGAGATTGCTTGAACCAACAGATGGAAAAATAATTTTTAATGATAAAGATATAACACATATAAAAGGAAAAGAGTTAAAAGAATATAGAAGAATGTGCCAGATGATTTTTCAAGATCCATATGCTTCAATGAATCCAAGATTTAAAATAAAAAAAGTTTTATATGAGCCTCTTATAATTCATAGAATTGGTGATTTAAAATATAGAGAAGATTTATCTAAAGAACTTTTAAGAAATGTAAAAATAGTACCTCCAGAAGAATATCTTGATAGGTTTCCACATATGTTATCTGGTGGACAGAGACAAAGAGTTGCAATTGCTAGAGGAATTTCTCTTAAACCACAGATTGTTGTTGCTGATGAGCCTGTTTCGATGATTGATTTATCAACAAGAGCAGAAATTCTTGCAATGATGAGAAGTTTACAAAAAGATATGAATTTAACTTATATTTATATTACTCATGACCTTTCTACTGCAAGATATTTTGCAGATAGAGTAGCTGTAATGTATTTAGGTAAAATTGTTGAAATGGGTAATATTGATGAAGTTATAGATAATCCAGTTCACCCTTATACAAGAACTTTGATTAATGCTGTATGTGAACCACTTCCTGGCAAAGTAAAAGTATTTAAAGATATAAAAATAAAAGGAGAAATACCTTCTGCAGCAAAGATACCATCAGGTTGTAGATTCCATACAAGATGTCTTTTTGCAAAAGAAGAATGCTGGGAAAAGGAAGAACCACAATTGATAGATATTGGAAATGGTCATTCACATTCATGTAGAAGGTATAAGGAATTACCTGAATTTGTTTGTAATAAATAATTAATGTTTTAATTAAAAAGTTATTTTTTATAATTAACTATTTTTTATCATTATTTTTTATAATTTATTAATGTATTTTATTTTGTTCTATTTTTATTCTTGATAGACAATTGTTCTGTTTTTCCCTAAATTTTTTGCAAAGTACATAGCTTTATCTGCTTTTTTAATAAGTTCGTCAAGAATTAAACCATTTTCAGGAAAGATAGAGATTCCAATACTTACTGAAACAGTTTGCTTAATTGATTGTATTGCATAGTTTTCTGTTGATTTTCTTATTCTTTCAGCAATAAAAAATCCATTTTTTATATCAGTATACGGTAAGAAAACAAGAAATTCTTCTCCACCATATCTACCAACAAAGTCGGAATTTCTTGTAGAATTTAATATAATTTTAGCAATATTTTTTAGAACTTGATCTCCAATATTATGACCAAAATAATCATTTATTTTTTTAAAATTATCAATATCAATCATCATTAAAACATGAGATTTACTTGTTTCTCTTTTTTCTATAATTTCATTTACTTTATTATAAAAAACATCTCTTAATAAAGTCTCAGTAAGTTTATCTTTCATATAATAAAGTTCATTTTTATATTGTATAAAGTAATTTGAAAATAATAAAGTTAATAAATATAATTCATTTTCATTTATTAATGTTTTAATTGGTGATTTTTTGTCAATATAAATAAAACCATAGAGTGGAATATCAATTTTGGCGTTTTTTATTTTTTTTAAAAATTGATATCTTTTAATTAGGTTGTTATTATAAATAGGGATTGTTATTATTTGATTTATTTGGGATTTTTTGAAATAAATGTTATTTGGGAAGATTAATTTATTAAAATCTTTTTCCCAAAAATTGTAAATTGGTTCATTTTCATTGTATAATATTTTATTTTTAGAAATTTCAATAATAATTTTAATATCTTTATTATTTTCAATTTTAAAAAATATTAATCTATGAAAACTGGTTATATTTAATAAATTATCAAGAAAATAATTAAAAGAATTATTTTTGTAATTTTCAAAAAGTAAATTAAATAAATTATCTTCAGAAATTAGAAGTTTATATTTAATATTTTTAAAATGAAATTTTTTAATATTATAATTGTTTTCAACTATTTCTTCAATTTCTTTAATAATATTTTTTATATGGGAAAAATTTGTAGAATTTGAGACTATTTTCTTTATGTAATTTATAAAATTAATAAAACTATAAATTAGTTCATTATTTATTTTCAGGTTTAATTTTGAATTTAATTTTAAATAATTTAAAATTATAAATAATTTTAAGTATTTTCCAGCAGAGGACCATAAATCAATATCATACAACTTAAAATATTTCTCAATATAATTTAATAGAATGATAATTTTATAATCAGAATTATCTTTATTAAAATTTAAAATTCTATAATAAATAATGAAATCTTTTGGAAGTAGTAAAAGATTATTTTTGAAGTTTTCTATAATTTTTATTGTAAGATTATTTAATTCATTTTTATTAAAAAGATTAAAAGTAAAATCAAAAAAGATTGAAAATATAAAATCGACATTTAAAATTTTATTTTTATTATTAAAATACTCAATTAGAGTTTCTTTAAAATTATAATTATTTATAATTAAATTTTTTGTTTTATCATCATTAAATTTTATTTCATTGATATCTTCTTTTAGTATATCAATTATTATATATTTGTATAAAGAAAGAGTGAAAAAATATAAATCATTTATTTCTTCTGGATTTTTTTCTCCAATAAGAAAAAGATCATATATTTTAATTAAATTTTGGAAAATATTTTTAATAAATTGATTTAAGTTTAGATAAAGTAGAATTTGAGATAAAATAATGTATAGATGTAACAATCTACGTAAAAAAAGTTTACCAGAAATATTATCAATTTTTAAGAAATAATTATTATAATCATTTATAAATTTTTTTACAAGATTTAAGTCATTTTGTTCAACTAAATTTAAAAATAAGTTGCATAGAGAAAGAGTAGTATTTACAGGATTTTTAATTTTAAATGAAAATTTTAATGCTAAGATAGAATTTTTTATTTTATTTTTATAATTTAATTCAAGAATATTTTTATTATTTAAAGCCATAAAGTATAGATTTTGGTCATATAATTTTAATGAAAGTTCATAAGCTTGATTTAAAAAATATGATGCTTCTTTGAAGTATTTGTTTCTATAATTTAAAGATCCAATATAAGAATATGCATAAAAAGTATATTTAATATCATTATAATTTAGGGCAGTTTTTAAAAAATATTTTAAATAACCTAAAGATTTTTTATAAGGTAAAATATAAATAGAAGAATTCGCAACCTTAGATAGAATGAATAAAACAAGATCTTTTTCCTTATTATATTCATTTATATTTATAATAAATTTTAAAAAATTTTTACCTTCATAAAAACATTGTTTATGTTCATAATTTAAATTATAATAACTTATATAAATTAGATAATAGATCTTAAAATCAGTTAAATTAAAATTATTTCTGTATTTTTCTATGATATTAAGGTATTCTTTCGAATCAATTATTTTACCAATAGAAATTAAGTATAATATTTTTTCGAATAATAGTATATAAAAATACTTAGAATTTTTATTATTTTCTAGTTCCTTATTTAAATATTTTAAGTATAATTTACTTTTATTTTTTTGATAAATTCTAAGAAGATAAATTATAAAAACAATTTTAGTAAGTTCATCGTCAATTTTTGTAAAATTTTTTGTTTTATTTTTAATTTTATTTATTAATTTAAAATATTCATCCTGTAAAATAATATTATTTTTAATAAAAGAATAATATAAAACTTTATTATAAAATATTTCACCTAAAAATTTATAGTTTTTTAACTCATTTAAATAGAAAATTAAAGCATAGATTTCAGTATTATTTAATTTATCAATATTTTTTAAATATATTGATATAATATTATTAAAAATTTTCTTTTTATTATGTTTTTGTGAAACATATTCAAGAGTAATCATTCTTGATAATCTAATATCAACAGGAAGAAATCTTTCATCTTCAACCTTTATAAATATTTTATTTTTAATAAAAAAATTAATAATAGGAATAAGATTATGCCCTTCTATATCTTTAAAATATTCAATTTTTGGAGGTTTATCAAAATAATAAAGATAAAGAGAGAAAAGATTTAAGTCAATATTTTTTAAGATTGAAGAAATAATATTTGTTTCTTGATTTATAAGGAAATTAGCTATACTTTTTTGATTAAGAGTAATATTATTATTTTCAAATATTAAATAATTATTAAAATTATTTGATAGAATATAGTAAAGTTTCTCAATTGTAAAATTATTTAGAAAATTAATCTCTTCTTCTTTATTTGAAAGAGAAAAAAGATCTATAATTTTATTTATAAAAAAATTTTTGGTTTTATAGTAATTATCTATATTTATAAAATTATTGTATGTAATTAGATTAAAATTCAATTTCTTATCATTATTGCTGTTTATAAAAAAAAGTAAGTTATTGTTATTAAAATTAATAAGTTCATATAAAAGTTCTAAACTATACTTATCAATAAAATCAAAGTTATTTATAAATATGATGATCTTATAAAAGTTTGAGATATATTGAAGTAGATTAATTATTTCATTTGTTAATAATTTAAATTGAATATTGTGAAGATCTTCAAGTTTATAAAATATTTTGTTTATAATAATATTTTCAAGATCAATATAAGGTTTAGAAATGGGATTATTATATAATTTTTCTACAATTTCATAAAATATTGAAAAATAATCAGGTGTGGGATTGAGTCTTAAAAAAACAATTTCATTAAAATATGAAAGATCTGACAATAGATCAGAAGCTAAAGTATATAAATTTGGAGGGAATTGAGAAAGATTAATAATAAAATTGTTATTTTTAATCTTATTGAAATTTTTAGAAATATTATTATTAAAATTAAAAATGTTTTCATTATTTTTATTTATAAAATTATTAAAATCATTTATGATTGATTCTTTTATTTCTTCATAAAAATCAAATGATATATTGAAGTTAAAATTTAAATAATGAGATAATATATTAAAAAATTCTTCATTATTTGAAGTATTTTCTTTTAAAATATTTTCATAATTGGGTATACTAAGAAAATCTTTTGCAAGAATAGATAGAAAATATATATCTTTTTCATAATTTGAGTTATTTTTTATGAGTATGAAATAAGGGAATCCAAAATTATCAACTAAAATAAATTCATGAGAAATATTTCCAATTGAGTAACCATTGTTATTAAGCCATTTTGTAATTATATTTAAAGTTTTAAAAATATTTATTTTTGTATTTATATTATTAAATTCAAATTTTGGAAGAGGTAATAAGTTTAAATAATTAAAATTAATAATAATCGAATTTATGTTTATATAATATTCATCAAAAAAATATATTTTTTCTAAATTAATTGGATTAAAAATAACAGGATGAGATATAAATTTATTTTTTAAATATAATTCAAAAATTTCACTAAAAAACTCTTTTGAAATATCATTTAATATAAGGGATAGATACCTTTTATTTTCTTTATGATCATAGACAATATGAAATGAACCTTTATTGAAAAAATAAATATCTTCTAAAATTTCATATTTTTCATTTATGATTTTCATATAATAATTTTATTATTTTATAAATAATTTTCAATAGTTTTTAAAAATATAGGCTTAATTAATTAAGTAAATCTAATTAAAATATTAAACATTTTAATTTAATATTTAATTTAAATAAAGACTTTATTAAAATTTTATTTAATATAAATTTTTTATGGGAAATTATTTGTTTTAATAATTATTTTGGAAAATTTTATGAAAAGAAAAATTATTATAAATTTTTTAAAAGATTTTAAATCAGATTTGATTTTATTACTTGCTGCAATAATTTGGGGATTTGCCTTTGTAGCACAGAGAAAAGCAATGGAGAATATTGGCCCTTTTTTATTCAATGCTATAAGATTCTTTTTAGGGGCAACTTCTCTTTTACCCCTATTTTTTATAAATAAAGAAAAAAAAATAAATAAAAAAATTAATAAAGTAAATAATTTTTATAAATTATTTTTACTAGGAATTGTATTATTTATTGCTGGTTCATTACAACAGATAGGTATAGTATATACTGATGCTGGTAAAGCAGGTTTTATAACAGGACTTTATATTGTTTTTGTTCCATTATTTGGGTTGATAATTGGAAGAAAAACAACTATTGTAAATTTTATTGCAGCAATTATATCTTCGGTTGGGTTATTTCTTTTATCAATTAATATAACAAATAGATTTTTTATTTCATATGGAGATCTTCTAGTTTTAATTGGAGCATTTTTTTGGGCTATTCATGTTTTATACATAGATTTTCTTTCAAAGAAATTTAATCCAATTTTTATTTCAATTGTTCAATTCTATGTTTGTTCAATATTATCTTTTATTTTTGCATTTCTTTTTGAAAAAATTGAGATTGCTTCTATAAAGTATGCAGTTATTCCAATTCTTTATGGAGGAATTTTATCTGTAGGAGTTGCATATACGCTTCAGGTTATTGGACAAAAAAAAGCGCACCCTTCTCATGCTGCAATTATTCTAAGTATGGAGAGTGTTTTTGCTCTACTTGGTGGGATAATTATATTAAATGAATTTTTATTAAAAAGAGAATTTTTAGGAATTATACTAATGTTTTCAGGTATGATAATTTCTCAGTTAAGTAAAAAACAAAATAAAATTAAAAATGAGGAAAAAGAGGAATAAAGTTTAAAAAAAATAATACTAACTTTTTGAATTTAAATATTCTTCTTTTAAATGTTTAAAAAGTCTATTTAAATCCCAAAGTAAATTCTGTTTTGTAAGAGTGAAAAAAATTATTTTTTTTTCTTTTTTTAAAGGAAAGCTTTTAATAATTTTAAGAATATCATCTTGATTGATTAAATAAATTAATACAAAAGACTCTTTAGTATTATCTGATGATTTTAAAAAATAATCAAGTCTTTGTTCTTGTGGGAAAAAGGAAAATTCTTCTATTGCATCATTTATAGTTTCGTTTAGTGTAATATTTTCATTTTCAGGGAAATAATCAAGAATAAAGTTAAAGGTGTTGAAAAAATTATAAAGATACTCTTTGATTTTTAGGTATTCTTCGTAAGAAAAATTTTTTATTAAAAAAATATTTCTATTTAATTCCATAATTCTATATTATTTTATTATAAATATTGACTTTTGCAATTAATATTTTATTTTTTCTTATAGAAAATTTAGTGTATAAATTTTCAAAAAACAATTTTAGTTTATTTGAATAATTTTTAATAATAAAATATAATTATATAAAATGCAAAATTAGTCGGGCCGTAGCGCAGTTGGCTAGCGCACTACTTTGGGGTAGTAGGGGTCGCTGGTTCAAATCCAGTCGGCCCGATTTTTTTTATATCTGAATCCCCTGAAATTGACTTGCATATAATTCATAATAAAAACCTTTTCTTTTAATTAAATAATCATGTGTTCCTGTTTCAATAATTTGACCGTTATTTAAAACAATTATTGTATCAGCATTTTTTATTGTAGAAAGTCTATGAGCAATTATAAAACAAGTTCTATTTTTCATAAGTTTTTTTAATCCATTTTGAATGTGTATTTCAGTTAAAGTATCAACATTACTTGTTGCTTCATCGAGTATAATAATATCGGGATTTTTTAAAAAAGCTCTTGCAATTGTTATTAATTGCTTTTCGCCAGCAGATATATTAGTTGAATCTTCATTTATTAAAGTATTGTAACCATCAGGGAGGAGTTTAATAAAATGATGGGCATTTGCATTAATAGATGCTTCAATAATTTCTTCATCTGTAGCATTATTTTTACCATATGCGATATTTTCTTTTATTGTTCCATTGAAAAGCCAAGTATCTTGTAAAACCATACCAAAATGTTCTCTTAAATTGTGTTTTGTAAGGTTTGTTATATTTACTCCATCAATTAAAATTTTCCCTTTATTTAATTCATAAAATCTTAGGAGAAGGTTAACAAGTGTAGTTTTTCCAGCTCCAGTTGGACCGACAATAGCAATTACATTTCCACTATTAATTTTTAATGAAAAATTCTCTATTAATTTTTTGTTCTCTATATATGAAAAATAGATAGAATCAAATTCAACATCACCTTTTACTTCTTTTAAAATTATTGGGGATTCTGGATCTTTTTCCTCTTCCTTTTCATCAAGTACCTCAAATATTCTTTCTGATGAAGCAATAGTTGATTGAATAAGATTTATAATATTGGATATATTTACTATAGGTTGGGTAAATTGGTTAGAGTATTGAATAAATGCTTGAATATCTCCAATTGTTATCAATCTTTTTATAGCAAAAATTCCTCCAGCTACGGCAACAGCTATATATCCTATGTTTGTAATTGAATTCATAATAGGCATAATAACCCCTGAGTAAAATTGAGCTTTCCAGGCAACATTGAATAATTTTTCATTAATTTTTTGAAATTTTTCTATAACATCTTTTTCCCTATTATATGATTTTATAACTAAATATCCTGAAAAAGATTCTTCTATGTGGGAATTTATTTCTCCTAATAATTTTTGCTGATTTCTGAATTGTTTTTGAGATTGTTTTGCAATAAAAGAAGTTGCTAAAATACTTAAAGGTAAAGTTAAAATGGTAAAAAGAGTTAAAAGTGGATTTATGGTAATCATCATTATAGTTACACCAATTATAGAAATGGTTGAAGATAAAATTTGTACAACACCTTGTTGTAAGGTTGAACTAATATTGTCAATATCATTTGTAAATCTACTTAAAATATCTCCATGAGGATTAGAATCAAAATATTTTAAAGGTAAATTATTTAATTTTTTAAATAATTTTTCTCTTAATTTTTTTACAACATTTTGAGATACATCAGCCATTATAAATTGTTGTAAATAATTGAAGATTATTATAAAAATATAAATTAAAGCAACTTTAAATAATATATTAAATAATTTTGTAAAATTTATTTGTGAATTTGGATTTTTAAATTTAAAAATCAGCCCTTCAAATATAACATTAATAGCTTGTCCTAATACTTTTGGTGCTATAATTGAAAGAATGGTTGCTAAAATTGTTAATAATAAAACAGAAAAAAGAAGAATTTTATAAGTAGAAAGCTCTTTTAGTAATCTATTTAATGTCTTTTTAAAATCTTTTGGTTTTTCAACAATTTGAGAAAAAGGGCCACCTCTAAATCCTGGTCTAAATGTAGGTTTAAAATCTTGTTTTGAATCTTTATTTTCTCTATGAAAATTTGACATAATTTCTCCTTAAAATTATTTATATTAAATAGTAAAAGTATTTAAAT